>JAABUJ010000079.1_pt1 | contig 215612 bp, 271 predicted proteins | sample 5559131 | NCBI WGS metagenome assembly JAABUJ01 (sample SAMN10711875, study PRJNA513366) | rock metagenome | isolation source: Antarctica rocks | place: Antarctica: Victoria Land, Mt New Zealand nord | collected 2016-01-07
GGCGTCGCACGCCGTGGCGGCCGCGGCGGCGGCCTCCTCGGCGGCCGTGCGCTCGGTGCGCTCGGCGCCCACCTGCCGCAGGGCCGCGCCGTGCTCCGCGACAGCAGCATCGCGCCCTGCGCTCGCGTCGCGCGCGGCCTCGAGCGCGGCGTCGCGCGCCGCGGCGGCGCCCTCGCCGGCTTCCTCCGCGGCGCGCAGCCCCGCGGCCGAGTCGTCCAGCTGCAGCAGGGCCGCGTCGCGCTGCGCGGCCGCGGCGCCCAGCTGCCGCAGCGCGGCGCCGCGCTCGGCGGCGGCGGCGTCGCGGTCGCGCGCGGCGGCGCGCGCCGCCTCGAGCGCGGCGTCGCGAGCGGCACGCAACTCGTCCAGCGGCTGCCAACGGCGCGAAGCGGTCAGGGCTGCAGAATCCGCGCATGATGCATGCAAGGGGAGCGAGGCGCTTGGCCGCTTACCTGGGCAGTGCTGGAACAGGTAATACAGCGGGGGCCTGGACCAGCAGACACAGCCAGAACAGTGCATGCTGCTGCATCAGCTGCGAGCCTGCACAAAAGCATACAGCCAAAATCCGCCAAACCGCCCCACGTCCACCACATACGACCTAATCGGCACCCATGCCAGGCTGAACGCTGGCAGTGTGTGCCGGAGCCTTGGCTGAACACAAGTGCGCTGCACCATTGCTTTACAGACAGCTTCATTACAGACTTAGTGCGCGGCACCTGCTGGTGCGCAGCCTCGGCCAGGCGTGCGGCGGCCAGCGCGCGCTCGGCCTCGGCGGCCGCCAGCGTCGCCTGCGGGCGCCCGGGCCGCAGCATGGGCCCTGTGGCGCTCTGCTCACTAAGAACTGAGTGCCATCTGCCTAGTGTAGACCGCACACATGGCCTGTTTGGCAGCTTGTAGGATGCGGCTTAGGGTATGGTATCATATTACCGTCACGTGCCCGGCAACCCAGCATGGCGACCCTCGTTGCGGCACAAGCCGTGCCCTCTGCGCTCAGCGCATGACCCGCCGCTCATGACGAGCTGACAGCGTCGCCTCGCGGGGCGCGCCTCCGCGACGTTTGCCCGTCGCACCGCCGCCGCGGCGTCGGCCGCGCCGCGCGCGCCCGCGGCCTCCGCGGCCCGCGCCGCGCCCTCAGCGGCCGCTGCCTGCGTGCGCAGGCCGTCGCAGCGCGCGCGCAGGGCGCCGGCCTCCTCCTCGGCGGTGGCCAGGCGGCCGCCCAGCGCGTCGCAGCGGCGCTGCAGGCCGCCCGCGTCCGCGGCGGCCCCCGCCAGGCCCTGCTGCAGCGCCTGGCAGCGCCGCCGCAGCGCGGCTGCCTCCTCGTCGGCGCTTGCGGCGCGCTCCCGCAGCGCCCCGCACCGCGCGCACGCGCCGCCGGCCTCGCCCTCCCAGGCGGACGCGGCGGTGGAGGATCCTGCAGGGTCCAGCTCGGGGTCGGCCCAGGGCGCCAGGACGGCGCCGCGCCTGTGGCCCATGCACGGCGCTCCCCCGTGCGCCGCCTTGGGCTGCGGCCGCCGCTGGCGCGCGCCTGCCGGCGCGTCGGGGCGCGCGCCGTGCGCGGGGGGCGTGCGCGCGCGCCGGCGCGCCGGCGGCCGGTTCTCCTGGCTGGCGCGCGGGGGCGCCGCGCTGCTGCCGCGCCGCGCGCACTCGGCGCGCCGGCGCCGCTGCCTCTCGCGCAGCAGGGCGGCCTGCAGGACAGGGCCGCGCTGGTCACTGCTGCGCTCTGTCTGCGGCGGTGCTGTGCGATGAGGCGCCGGCAGGGTCGGCGTTATTTGAAAGCAGCAAACCAGACGACCACCGGCAGGCCTCCCCATGCCTCGGAGGCATCTCGCCAACTGGTGTGCAGGCAGATACAACAATGTGTGGGTCGAGGACGCTTGCTCTGGTGTGAGCTTGCATACACACAAGGCCGTGACAGACCAAAAGTGATACAATGGGGCGGCACTCGCGGCACCGCGCGCCCGGCGCGCCTGCATCTCGTCCAGGTCGCTCTGCAGCTCTTCAACGAGCGCCCGCCGCGTGCCGCGCGCCGCCGGCGCCCCGAGCGCCGCCGGCGGCGCCGCGCCCTCGCGGCCCGCTGGGCCCGACACGGGCGACGCGCGCGCCGCGCCGCTGCTCGCCGAGCCGCCCGGCGTCGTCGCCGCCGCGGTCGGGAAGGGCGACGCGGGGTCGCCGTGGCGCCCGGCGCGCCCTTGCGGCCCCGCTGCAGCGCGCGGGGAGGCGCCGCCGTGCTGCAAGGCCAGCGGCGTCGCGCACCTGCGCAGCATGCGCGGCGCCTGCTCGAGCGCTGGTGCCGCCCAGCAGCTCCAGCCGGGGGCTGAAGCTGCGCGCGTGTGCCGGGGCGCCACTCCCACACGTCCGCCATGTGGCGGCAGGCCGGACAGGGAACATGCGGGAAGCACATTGGCACATCTACCAGGGCGCATGCATCGGAGCTCCTGTTCCTTCTACGCGACCCCGCAGGGCACCACCCTCACGCCGGGCCGGCCAGCCGTGGCACTGCTGCCATGTTTCATGGGCAGCGTGTAGCAGCTGGCAGCGCTCTGCGCAGCATCGCGTTGCCGGACGCCGCGCGCGCACCCGAGCGGATGCCGCGCAATCGTCGCAGCAGCTCCGCCCGCTTCTGCTGCCGCCGCCTGCGCGCCGCGACGGTGCTGCAGCCCCCGGTCCCACACAATGACGTGAGTAGCTTCAGGTGCGCTTTGTTAGATTGAGGTCTGAACATGCCATTGTACGCAGTGCAGCCTGAGCCTGGCAGCAGCAGCACCAGGCAGCCCCCATGCGCATGCGGCACACCCCAGTCCCACCCTGCACCACTGCACGGCCTGCGCCGCCCCCCGCTGGCAGGCAGAGTCATGCAAAGGGGGCATCGGCAGAGCCGCTGCGCATGATGCATCAATGGTGATGCATCATGCGCAGTGAGGCAGGCACGGAGCGGCGCGCGCCGTCTGCGCGGCTCGTGCGGCCTCCGCCCGCGCGACGAGCGCCGCTTCCTCCGACGCCAGGCGCTCCAGCGCCGCGCGGCGCTCGTCGGCCGCCGCGGCGGCGGCGCGCCGAGCAGCCTCCACCTCCGCCTCGAGCGCGGCGCGCTCCGACGCCAGGCGCTCCAGCGCGGCGCGCTGCTCGCGGGCGTCCGCCGCCGCGCGCTGCGCCTCGGCGCGCGCGGTCCCGGCCGCCGCCGCTGCCGCCTCTGCGTCGCCCGCGGCGGCCCGCTGACGGCCCTGCAGCGCCTTCAGCGCCGCGGCAGCCGCCGCGGCATCGGCCTCGGCCTGCGCGGACGGGCGTGGCACCTCGCGGCCTGCCTGATGGGTGACGAGGAGCCATGGTTGCCCTCTTTGCTGAATCACGGCTGCAAGTCATGTCTGAGACAGCCAGCACTGCGATTGCATCCAGACCAGCCGGCGCTGGCACTCATGGCGGCCCTTGGTGCGGCGCGCGCCGCTGCAGACGCGCGCTCCGCGGCCTCCTGCCGCGCGGCGGCCGCGCGCGCGGCGTCGTGCGCCGCCGCCAGCTCGCGCTCGGCGGCGCCGTGCTCCGCAATGGCGGCGTCGCGCGCCGCGGCCGCCTCGTCGCACGCGCGCGCCGCGCTGCGCGCCTCGTCGGCGGCGGCGTCTGCATCGCGGCGCGCAGCTCGCCCGGCCTGCTCCTGCACATCAGAGGCGGGGGTGCATGTGAGTCCAGGGTGAGGCGCCTGAATACGCAGCGCCCCGCGCAGGAGTGTGGCCATTGCACCTGGTACACCAAAGCCAACCACCGTGCACCAAAACAGCTTTGACTTGACTCGCGCGTGGTGCTAACACTCGCCGTAGCCTGGGCTCTGGACAAGGGACAGCCGAGAAAGGGCAGATGCATCACAGGCGCATGCAAGCGCGGCCATTGCCATGTGCGCGGAGCGCACATGCGCGTGCGCCGCAGCACGCGCCGCGGCTGCCTCCTCCATCAGCCGGCGCAGCTCGTGGCGCGCGGCGGCGACCTCGGCCGCGGCAGCCGCGGCCGCCGCGGCGCCCGCGCGGCCCTCGGCCGCCGACGCCGCGGCGGCGCCGCGCGCGCGCTCCGCGTCGCGCCGCGCGGCCGCCGCGTCCGCCAGCGCATCCTGCAGCTCCTGCCGGGCGTCGCGCGCTGCCTCCACGGCCTGCAGCAACCCCAAATATCAGACCCTAGGGTACAGGGTCTGGCAGTTCATTCAACCCACTGGAGCCATGCCTCGACGGGTCAGCAAAGACGCGACCTCAGCGCGGGGGGCGCGCCGCGCCTGCTCGCGGGCGCGGAGCGCGGCCTGCGCCTCAGCGGCCGCAGCCGCCGTGCGCGCGTGCAGCGCCAGCAGCTGCTCGCTGGCGGCGGCCGCGCGCGCCTGCGCGGCAGCGGCCTCCTCCGCCGCCTCGTCCGCCAACGCCTCCAGCGCCGCCACGCGCGCGCCGCCTGCGCGCGGCGGCCGTCCCGAGTGCTGCCGTCGTCGCGCGGCTGGCCTGGCGCCTGAGGCGCCTGCGGCGTGTCGCCGCCGGCGGCCGTCCCGGGGGGAACGCCGCACAGCCAGGGCGCCGGGCGCGCGCCTGCGTGCGGCAGTGCAGGCGGCTGGGCCTCTGCGCGCGCCAGGCGCCGCCGCAGCTCGGCGACCTCGCCCTCGCGTGCGGCTGCTGCGGCCGCCGCCGCATCGGCGCGCTCGCACAGCGCGTCGGCCGCGCGCGCCGCGTCGCCCACGCGCCGCTCGGCCGCCGCTGTGCGGCGCTTGAACCTGTGCGCCGGCGTCGAGGGCTCAGGACCCTAGGCAAAGGCAGGCTTGGCGTGCTGCCGAAAGGCGTGCTCGCGCTGCCTCGCGTGCGCTTGTCCGCCGGGCAGCAAGCCTCTCAACATATTGTTCATATGAGGGAGGAAAAGAGTGTACAGCTCGCCTGCTGCCACTGGATTTGCACAGGCCCCAACGCCGCTCAAGTCAGGCACCAAAATGTGCACATGTCACAATGCAAGTGCCCACCATGCAGGCTCCCCGCTGGGGGCCCTCCCGAGCCGCACCCCTCCACCGCAGCGTGCGCCATGCGCAGCCTGGCCTCCAGCGCGGCCTTCGCCTCCGCCGCAGCGCCCGGCGCCGGTGTGTCTGCCGCGGGCGGCCTTGCAGCGGCGGACTCTGCAGGACCTGCTGGCCCGCTCAGCAGCGCCACAGCAGGCTCCATCTCGGTCGAGGCCATGGCTGCGCCCGGGGCACGCGCCCGCGCGGCCGCCGCCTCGGGACCCACGCCGGGCGCGGCGGCAGCCGGCGCTGGCGCGGGAGCAGACTCTGCGGACGCTGCATGCGCGGCTGCGCTCAGCCCGGGCGTCGACGGCGCGCTCGGCACGCTGGCAGCCGCGCCGCCACTGCTCGCAGCCGCGAGGCCGCGCGGGGCACCAGCGGCGCCCGGCGGGCCGCCGGAGGGCAGCTCGGGCAGCGCGGCCGCCGCATGCAGGCGCGCGCAGCCGTCCGCAAGCTCCTCCTCCAGCCTGGCGACGGCCAATCACAGGCTTTGACTATGGCGCTTCATGCATATGTGCGCTCCGCACCAGCTGCTGGGGCGCTCTAGAGCCATCCAGACAACAGATGCAGAGCTCAAGGCAGGCAGGCACGCCGGGCGCAACTCTGCAGGCGGGAGCGAGCCCTTATTGGAGTGCGCCAAAGTGGGCTGCTGCGCAGGGTGCTGCCTTTAAGGCGACCACTCGCAAGAGACAGCAGGCGCGTGCGCATTCCAGCAAAGAAGCATTGGCTGGTCCCTGTCAGTCACTGTTCCGCAGAGCGGGTCTCCCGTCCCATACCTGGCCAGCTCCAGCCGCGCGGCCGCAAGCTCGGCGCCCGCCTCGCCCAGCGCGCGCCGGCGCGCTGCGAGCTCCTCGCCGGCGGCGGCCGCCGCGGCGTGCATCGCCGCCAGCCGCGCCGCTGCGCCGCGCGCCTGCTCGCGCAGCGCCTCCGCCTCCTGCGCATGCAGCGGGGGCGCCGGCTGGGTATAGGGTTAGGGGAGGAGGGAGGAGGGTGCACCAGCGCGGCATCAGCTGCCTGCTTGGCAGCGCCAAGCAGTCTCGAGCAGGTGATGCAGGAGCAAGTGATCAACTGGCAAAGGAGCGGCATGTATCGAGCCCCATGTGGCAGCGGAAAAGGCGGCGCGCCTGCTCCGCCGCCGCAGCAGCCGCCTGCGCCAGGTCTGCCCGCACCTGCGCGTGTGTGTAAGCCTTCAGACATTCGCGTCAGGCACGAGTTGTATGTGGGGCAGCCATGAGTTGTTCGCGAGCAGGGTCATGCGACGCATGACCCAGCGCAGCAGCCCACAAGGCCAGGAGCCCAATCTGGCAGCCGACGCACCCGGCCCCAGCGCAGCAACAGCACGCGCGGCGGTCATGCGCCTGTAGGGTTTGGAGGTCATGCAGGAGCGCACCTGCAGCTCTCGCAGGGCTTCGGTGCGGCGGCGCGCCACGGCCGCGGTGTCCGCGCGCAGCGCCGTCAGTTCCGCCGCGGCCGCCGCGCACCGCTCCCTGCGCCGCGACCCGCTCAGGCCCGGCCCAGACAGGGGGAGGTGCTGGCCACCCATCGTCTGCCGAGCGCTGCGGTGCGACACATCGTCTGCCGAGCGCTGCGATGCGGCCACGGAGCATGTGATAGGCAGCGTGGAAGCAGTGAACAGCGGGGTGCCGTGCGGTCTGGCCTGGCATGCTCGCGCGGGAGGCACCGCCCCGGCACCCCTCTCAAGCGGGTGCTTTGGTGCGGGGCCGCACGCGGTGCAGCCAACACGAGCCTGCGCACCGCAGCAGCCCCTCCTCCGCCGCGCTCGCCTGGCCGCTGGCCGTCGGCCGCCGGCCGCGGGCCTCGCCCGCGCCGCCGCCGTCGCTCGCGCCAGCGCCGCGGCCGTCCGCCGGAGTCGCCGCTGCCCCTTCGCCGCGGCCAGCGCCATGCGCAGGCTTGGGGGCGCGGCCGAGCGCATCCGCGCATGCCGCGGGCGCGCCGGCCGGGCGCGGCGGCGAATGGCGGACGGCCGTGGCGGAGCTCGCGGCGGCCGAGCCCGGCGGGCTTGGCCCCGCGGCTAGGGCCGTGGGGCATGCGGCAGCGCGCGGCGTGAGCGCCAGCGCGGCCTCCGCGCGCATCTGCGGCGCGCCGCCACAGAGCGCCAAATGTAGCGGCCATGTGCCTCGTTGTGGCTTACACCGCTCATGATGAGAAGCTGCAAAGTTACAGCACGACATGCATGCATGGCTAACAGTTTTGATGTACCTGGCTTCCCGCATGGCTTTGCTGCGGCCAGGCAACTGCCTGTGCGGTGGACATGGACGTGCACACGCCCCCCGGGCATGCCGTGTTGTGCAGCATCATGCTATCACGTGCCAGCACATCCGCGCCCATAAAGTGCGCACCCGCTGCGCCAGCGCGCCCTGGAGCGCACGCATCAGCGCGGCCTCCTCTTCGTCAGTGGCCCTGTCCCCGCCGCCGTCAAGGAGCTCAAAGCCGCCGGCTCCTGTCCAGGCGCACGCCGCGCTGGCCCCGCTGCCAGCGCGCTCGCTAGGCGCGTCGGGCTCGGCTGCGGTGCCGCCCGCCGCGGCGCCCAAGGCGCCTGGCCCGGCGGCGCCGCCGCGCTCGCCGGCGGCGCCGGCGCCGGCCGGCGCCGGCGCCGGCGCGGCGGCCGGGCCGGCGAGCGCGGCGCCGCGCACGGCCGGGGCGGACTCAGCGCGCGTCTGCTCGGCGGCGCCCGCCGCGAGCGCGCCCAGCTGCGCGCGCAGCCGGCCCGCGGCGTCGCAGTCGCGCTGCAGCGCCGCCACCTGTCGGCCCCCGCTCGCTTGAGGTTGCAGGCGTGCACTTGGTGCAATCTGGCTTGTGCAACCAGGTGCGGAGCGTGGCGGTGCGTGCGGAGTGGCACGGCGCTGCTGGGCGTGCAGAGACAGCAGACAGCGGCGGCACCGCATGCTTCAAAAAGCACGCTCCTTTGGCACTGGCAAGCCTTGTGAGCCCGCCGCACACCCAGCCGACAACCACCGCCCTGCCATCAGACAGCATGCCCCTTCGGCCTTGCTGACACTTACACAGCGCCAGGTCACTGGCAGCAAGCAGGCAGGTCGCCTAGCAAGCATGACGCACAGCCGCATCCACTCCGGGGCGTCAGAAGAGGGAGCGCGCCTGCACGCGCAGCGCCGCGACCGCCGCCTCGCCCGCCGCCGCGCCCGCCGGCCCCGCGGCGGGGACCGGGACGGGGCCGGCCAGCGCGGCGCGCAGGCGGCCGATCTCGGCGTCGCGCGCCGCCAGCTCTGCACCGGCCTCCCGCAGCCGCCGCTGCAGGAACTCGGCCAGGCCCTCCTCGTCAGGTCTAGGGTCGACGGGGGCGCCGCCGCGGGCGTCCAGGGTTTTGCTAGGGCTGGGGCTCAGGCCGCGCGCGCCGAGCGCGGCGAGCTCGGCGCGCGCGTCCGCCAGCTGCGCCGCCTGCGCACCGCGCAGCAGCTCCGCGAGCGCCAGCTGCTCCCGCAGCGCGGCCGCGTCGGCGCGCGCCGCGGCAGCCTCCCGCCGCAGCTCGTCCTCCCGCCGTGCAGCGGCCTTGCGCATCGCTGCCTCTCGCTGTGCCGCACGCGGCGAGGAGCAACTAGGTGCGGCTGTCGCAGGCGCGCCCTGCTCAGCAGTGGCGGGCGCGGCTACGGTGAGGCGGCGGTCCTGATTTGCGTCCCGGTCAGGGCCAGGGTCGAGAGCCCCGCCATCAGGCACGCCCCGCTCTTGCCGCCCAGGGCAGTGTGGCGCGGCTGGCGCAGCGTCAGCCTCAGCGCGCCCCGCCGCGGCCAAAGCGCCGCGGTAATCATTGGCCGCACCGGCCGCGCCGGCAGGGGGTTCAGCAGCCCCGGCCGCGATGGCGGCAGGCGCCTCGGCAGCGCGCAGCCGCTGGCTGAGCGCGGCCAGCTCGGCGTCGCGGTTCGCCAGCTCCACGCTCAGCATCTCGACCGCCGCGCTGTGGTCGGCCTGCGCGCGCGCGCGGATCAGGCACTGGCAGGAGGCAGCAGCGGGCGGAGCGGGGTGACGTGTCCTTGCATCCTTGTGTTCTGTGCATCACTCTGCACGCGGAAGCGTCTCAGAGCTCTACTTCCGGCAGTGTTGCGGCTCGTGGTGTGCATGGCGCTGCAGGGGTCAATGACAAGACAACAATATTTCCGCTTGCGACCAGAAACCGGGGGCAAATAAGCGCGCCCAGGCAGGCGGCACGGGCCTCTGCTACTCAGGCAGGTACTTGCTCTGCGCGTGCACAGCTTTCGAGCGCTGGCCCCGGCAGTGAGTCATCTAACAGGGCATGGCGCAGACCTCCATGTTGCGCAGGCGCTGCTGCGCGCGCGCCAGCTCGCCCGCGGCGCCGCCAGCAGCGCCGGCCTCGCCGGCGGCTGCGCCGAGCTCCACGCAGCGCTCCTCCAGCGCCGCCAGCGCGGCCTCGCGCGCCTCACCCGCCTCGCGCTCCTGCACGACGCACGCACCGCCATGCCGCTCCAGGCCTGGCAACGGGAAACTGCAGGCAGCCCATATGCGAGCCGGGGGCGCGCCTCTGCCAGCTCGCGCCGCAGCAGCCCAGTGGCCGCGCTGGCCGCCTCGTCGGCGCGCGCCAGCTCGGCCTCCAGCTCGTCCACCTGCGCGCGCGCAGCCATTCCTGTCAGTCGCTGGCGCGCCCAAGCGCAGCGTGCGCAAGGGGAGGTTTGTTCCTGTTTATTGCGTCTCTTTCAGAGGGAGGACGAAGAGGAGACATGAGCCTCCAGTGTTGCGATCGTGCGGCCAGCGCTGAGCTAACGCATGCAGGCAGCGCCCTTGGCACCGCGACCAGCTGGCCGTGCAGGAGTCGGGGCGCCAGCGCAGGCACCCAGCTGCAAGCGGGGGCAGGCAGAGAGGACGACATGGCTCACCATGAAAAAATGACATAGCCACCGTAACCCGTACACCCTGGGGCTCACCCTGCAGCGCAGTGCCGCGACCTGCCGTGAAGACGTGCCCGGCGTGGCAGCCGCGCCGCTGGCCCCCGCGGTCGCGGGCCGGCGCGGGGCCAGGGCGGCGTCAGGGCCAGGCCCCGATCCTGGCCCTGCAAGCAGCTGCCGCCGCAGCGACGCGGCCTCGGCATGCGCGGCTGCGGCCACCGCCCGGGCCTCGTGCAGCTCGCGCTCCAGCGCCTCCAGCCCTGCCTGGGGGCCGGCTGGCGCAGAGGAGCCCAAAAACGCTACACCGTCCAGGGCCGCTAGGGTGTCAGCTTGCTGGGCGCCGCCGCGCGCCGGTGCTGCGGCGTGCCCCGGGGCATTCGCAGCTGCGTGCGCGAGGGAGCCGTCCAGCGCATCTGCGTGCGCTGCAGCTGCGGGCGCCGCAGTGGCATGGCTGCCCCCAGCAGCGCCTCTGCGGCCGCTGGCGGGCGCAGGAGGCGCATCCGGCTCGTCCAGCGCGGCAGCCGCGGCCGCGCCGGCACGTGGCGGGCTAGCAGAGCCGCTGCGCTCACAGACGGGCGCGCCACTGGCCCCGCCGCATGCGCTGGCCGCAGCGCAGAGCCCAGCCGCCGCTGGGCCGCCCGGGGTTGCAGCGGCGTGGCTGTCCGGCTGCGGGCCGCCAGTACTGTCAGCAGTCGCGCCGCCTGGTAGCTGTAGCTGACGGGCATGCGGCGTGGCCGCCAGGCTCGCGAGAGTGCTGTGGCGGCCTGCGGCGGTGCTGTCACATCCAGGACTCTGCTGCAGCGGCGGTGCGACGGCGTGCGGGCGCAGCTGCAGGGCAACCCGGCCACTTGCGGGGTCCACACGCAAGCTCGCAGACACGCACAGTCCTCTGCCGCGCGCCATCGCGGCACCCAACTCGGCGGCAGCCGGTCTGCGGCTGCTTGCTGTGGCGCTCGAATCTGCTGCTGCACCCCTGTCTTGCCGCTGCGATGCATCCTTGTTAGCGTCGTCAGGCACGGGCTGCAGGGCGCTGCCGGCAGCGCCGTGGCGGCCGGCGGCGGAAACCCCGGCGCCCTCGTCGCCCTGCGGCTGCCGGGCGGGCATGGCGTGCTGCTCGGCAGCCCCAGACTCCAGCTCGGCGCGGCGGCAGTACAGCGAGCCCAATAGCGCCGCCAGGCTGGCGGCGGTCGCCGCGCCGAACGCGGGCGCCAGCGCCGCGGCGCAGCCGGCAGCCTCGCGCTCCACCGCTGCGCGTGCCGCCGACGGGCCAAGCTGCCCCTCCCACACCGCGCAGGCTGCCTGCTCGCCGGGCGCCGCCGCCGCTACCTCACGTCCGGCTGCCGGGCCCTCCGCCGTGCCGGGCACGGTCGTCGGCTCGCGGCACACAGGCGCACTTGCAGACTCGTTCGCACTGCAGACGCTCGCGCTCCGCTCCGTCGCGGCACGAGCAGGGCTGCGCGCACGCTCCGCAACTGCCGCGGCGGCGACCCGGATGTCTGCCTCCCAGGCGCGCGCCCAGCGCTGGAAGTGCGCCGCGACCTGCGCCGCGGCGACCCCGCCGCCCAGGCGTGCCAGCACCAGCGCCTCAGTGCGCTGGATGTCGTGCGCGACGTCGCGCAGCGTCGCTGCGTGACGATCCTGCGGCTCTCTCCTGGTGTCAGCGGTGCGCCGTGCACACAGAGGAGGCCGTCAAGGCAAGAATACTTTGAAGAGCTTGCTGCGGGGCTGCAAAGCAATGCAACCCAAGCAGCATTGAAGGCCGCCACAGGCCTGCTCATACGCCAGGCTGGTATGACACTCACCGTCATCGCAGAGCGGTGCTGGCGGGCGTGCTAAGTGTCACGGCGGCGGGCCGCATGTTGATATATATATTGAGTCAGCTTGGTAGCTGTCACTGCTGAAGTGCACCTGGGCCTGCACCCAGCGCCTGGAGGACCTTGGCAAGAACACACATTCTGTGGAGTCGCTGTTTCCTTCCTCCTCGTTTTTCAGCGCATCAAACTCGCCATCCGCTGATCTCAAGAGAGAAAAACAAGGAAAGCTAATCACACAAAGTTCCGAAGGCCGCCGGCAATAGGAAGCTGCAGCTTTGCAGAACTCAAAACTGTGCGCGCTCGCAGAACTTGAGTGCACACAATCTGCCATGCATATGCAGAGCTGCCCGTGCAGGGGCCCTGCTGTATGGCGGGGCGCGCAGCTGGGAGCGGGTCCACGTAGGCGCACCTCGCCCCGGCGAACACAGCTTGCAGTGCATGGCAAAAGCGCAGATGGTCCGTCTGTGGCCATAGTGGGCGTGACAGGCGCCGTTGGGCAAGAGTTTCTGCGGGTGCGCATCCGCAAGCCGCATTGCTTGCTCAATGCGAGCACCCTGTCAGTACATTTGCCTGTGAACGCTGTTGCATTGCTATGCTGTATGCCCTGCGTCGGCGGCACTTCTCGCAAGGAGTGTCGGGCCGGCGCCCGCACGCTTTCAAGCGTTGCAGGACTTGCGCGAGCGCTGTGTGTCAGTCCTAATGCCGCAAAACGTGTGCGCACAGGTGCTGAAGGAGCGTGACTTTCCGTACAGCAGGATGAAGCTCTTGGCGTCCGCAAGGCAGGCAGCCCCCTTTGGAGTCTCCAGCCTCTTGTCAGTTCACCTGCCGGTTCACATACACTGCGTACCAGAGCCAGAGCAGAGCGCTTGCCCGCTCAGGCTTGTTCGCTGCTGTGAGCGCTGACAGTGCTGGGTGCTGGGCTCGCAGGTCGGCCGGCAACACCATCGACTGGGACGGGGAGCAGCACACGGTGGAGGAGCTGACCGAGCGCAGCTTTAGCGGCGTTGACATTGCGCTCTTCAGCGCGGGCGGGTCCATATCGAAGCGGTTTGCTCCGCTGGCGGCCGACGCTGGCTGCACAGTGCGCGCCCAGAGGCCAGAACGCTGATGGTGTGCCGTGCTAATACAGGGCAGCGTCTGGCACTTGTGAGACCTGCAAAGCGTAGCTGCTTGGGTCACGCACTGCTGCACGCAAAGGCACTGCTCTGTGGCACTGACCCAGAGTGTGTCAACGGGCCAACAGGCTAAATGAAAAGAAGTGATGTATGGCCCATGTGCCTGCTGCTGTTGCTCCGTAGGGCATCTACACATACTACGGCTGACAGCTCTCACTTCCGTTGTCCAAGGTTGCATGGCCAGAGGCACTTTCCTGTCCTTAGCAGATCTGTGCGTGTGCAGGTCGTCGATAACAGCTCGGCGTTCCGCATGACGGAGGGCGTGCCGCTGGTGATCCCAGAGGTCAATGCGGGCGCGATGGCGGGCATGAGGGCGGGCCGCGGCGGCATCGTCGCCAACCCCAACTGCTCCACTATCATCGCGCTGATGGCCGTGACGCCGCTGCACCGCGCGGCGCGCGTCAAGCGCATGGTCATCAGCACGTACCAGGCGCGGCCGCCAGGCCCTGAGCGCTGTACCCGCCTCGCCTGCACTGCGCTCGCTCCTTGTATTGCTCAGGAAAGTCCACATGGCGTGCATCGTACCACTGTGCCACTGGCAAGAGTATCTGTGGTGCAGCCTTGATGGTGCGGTCCTGGTACATGGATGGACAGGCAGATGGGCGGCGAGCAGCGCATGCCGGGCGCTTGTAGATGTGGTGTGACAGAACATGCTCATCAGCTGCCCATGCTGCCCGTATGCATGCGAGCCAAGGGGCGCGCCGGGGCGGCGGGCAGGCCGCGAGCGGCGCGGGCCAGGCGGCGATGGACGAGCTGGAGCTGCAGACGCGCGAGGCGCTGGACGGGCGGCCCATCACGCAGAATATCTTCCCATTCCAGGTGCCCGCCTGCGCCCGCGAGGGGCTGCGCTGGGCGCCTCCTGACCCGGCGTGCATGCCTGCGGCGGAGCCAGGACCGGGTGCCACGGGGTCGAGCCACGGCCGGCTCGGCATCCAGCCTATGCCCAGGCGCTGAGCCGTGCCCAGGGGCAGAGCCGGTGGCGGCGGCAGCGGCTCGTGATGCATGGATCGTGAGATGCTGTCTCTCACTCCAGGGTTGGAGGCTGGCGGCATACCTGCCTCGGTGCAGGCATTCCAGGCAGGCGCCCTGAAGGCCAGCGCACCTGCCTGACCAGCCTGCAGCCTGAGGCATCCATCCTGTGGGCTTTTTGGGGGGTGTCCTGCATGCAATCCAATTCTGGTATGTAACACTGTTTGAGCTGTGCTGGTGTGCGGCCGCGCAGTACGCATTCAACCTGTTCTCGCACAACTCGCCCATGACCGACAACGGCTACAACGAGGAGGAGATGAAGATGGTGAAGGAGACGCGCAAGATCTGGGGCGAGCCAGACATTGCGGTCACCGCGACGTGCATCCGCGTGCCCATCATGCGCGCGCACGCTGAGAGCATCAACCTGGAGTTCGAGGAGGGCCTCAGCGAGGAGCAGGCGCGGCAGGCGCTGTTTGATGTCTGTTGGTGCTGCCTCACTGCTGGCTGCTGTCCGGCCTCACTGCTGGCTGCTGTCCGGAGCTGGAGCAGTATCTGGTCATGCCAGCTGCGTACTGGCGACCCAGGGCGCGACAGCGGGGCTGGCTGCGTGCCGTCCTCTTCTGCCTGTGCGTCAGTGCTGGGTGCTGCATTGTGGAAATGGCTCGTGACCTGCGCCGTGCCAATGTGAGGCTGCATGATAGGCGAGGCGCAGCTGCGTCGCCTCCGGCGCGCAAGGCCAAGGCAGTGCTAGGTGACACATGGTGGAGATGGCATGTGAACCGCGCTGGTGCTGGTGCGGCGGCATGATTGGCGAGGCGCAGCCGCGCTGCGTCCAGGGCGCATGCCGGGCCGAGGCACTGCTAGGTGATGCATAGCGAACAGGGTATAGGGTAGGGTAGCCGAGGCGCCGCCCCGCGCGCGCAGGCGCTGGAGGCGCTGGCCGCTGCGCCGGGCGTGTCCATCATCAACGACCGCGCGGCCAACCGCTTCCCCACGCCGCTGGACGCCAGCCACCGCGACGGCGTGTTCGTCGGGCGCGTGCGGCGCGACATCTCGCGGCCGGGCAACGCCGGGCTCGACCTGTTCGTCTGCGGCGACCAGATCAAGAAGGGCGCCGCGCTGAATGCCGTGCAGGTTGCCGAGCTGCTGCTCTGAGCGCTGTTTGGCCAGACCTGCAGGGCGGTGCTCTGGAGTAAAGTCAGGATGCCAGGGCAACGGGAGCGGGTGCCTGATGGGCTTTTTGTGCGCATGTGAGACTGTGTCCCGAGGCGCATGCCCGCCTGTCCAGTCTGCTGGTGTTTTCACCGCAAAGGTCTGTGGTTGGAGTTGGTGCTGGCGCCAATGGACAGTTTTGACAGCCACGGGTTTGGATGCACACTTTTGAGGTGGCAGAATTTCGTCACATCAATAATAGAGAACAATGTTGCACCGGACCGAGTGACCAAACTGCTAGTTGCATGATCTGCTCAAACAAGACATTGAGTTATTTGTGTCAGCAGCAGTGCTGACCGCTGGCAAGCTCGAGCGCCGTGATGAGCTCAGCAGCAACGACGCGCATCGCTTGTGCAAAGCCCGGCTCTGCAGCTCCGCGGCCCTCCACAAGCTTGTAAGCGACAAGTATGTCGCGGGAAGCCTGTGCATGTAGATCAGGCTTGCTTATCAGCACAACAGCACTGCTGGTGCCCCCCAACATGGGATGCGGACACACAGCCGATAGTCGAGTGACTGTCCGCTATGAAATGTGCTCTTTCGATGAGGTAAGGACAGTAAGAAAGTTGGCCAATGAGATTGCACGTTGATTGACACATGCAAGCAACTTGTCCACACCCGTGCTTGCATTTGCACATGCGCACGGCCTTACCTGCGACAAGCTGTCCCTGGCAGCATGGCCCGTAGGCCCCGGCGCGCTCTGCAGCCAGAGCGGCAAGTGCGCCAGGCAGGCATGGAGCAGCGAGATGGGAAGGGCTGCGTGAGGGCAAGCAGCAGCCTCGCCGCTGCTCAGCGCCTCAGCAATGCTGCGCACTCGTGCAGCCGTCGCGCACAGCGCCGCCAGACCGGCGCAAGGCACCTGCTTGAACTGAGGCAGATCACCATAGGGAATGTGCAATGCAGCTCATGCTGCACGCTGACACCGCAGAGAGAAGCAGAACCTGACATATGCTTGGCGTAAACTGGCATGCTTACACACCGCACGCACTTTGCTACAGTACCCTTCCACTGCCGCAGTTTTGCATGTAAAGAGACAGCATGCCACTTAGATACTCTCTGCCGGCAGCACGAGCGGGACTGCGAAGAAGTGCGGTACCTGAAGCAGGCACTCAAGCATTTGTGCCGCTGGGTGCGGCGTGGCAGGTGCGGGCGAGCAACAGCAGCTGGCCTGGCTGCCAGGGGTGCAGCGGCCGGCCTCGCATGCATCTGCCTGGCACGCATCGCGCGCGCTCGCAGGGGCTGCTCCGCTGCTACATGCGGCGCAGAGCAGGCCGGGGACCAGCTCGCAGACTGCGGCCTCTGCCTGGTCTGCTGGCTGTGCCCCAGGCTGCAGCGCATGCAGCAGGAACTCCAGTGCTGCCGCCAGCAGGCCGGCCTGCATGCTGCCGTGCGGCAGCCGCAGCACCGTGCGCAGGGTGAAGCGGACCACAGCCGCCAGAGATGAGACGGTGCTTGCCTCGGAGCAGCTCCCGGCTGCGCCGAGGCCGCCTGCGGCACGTGACGCGCACGCTGCAAGCCGCGCGTCGCGCACTGCCGCAGCGGCCAGCGCGCTGTATCCAGCCGCCAGCAGTGCTTCCTCCTCAGCAGCCAGGGCCTCCCAGACGGGCAGCAAGGCTGGCGACCCGCTATTAGCCGTGTAACAGCTGCTCTGATCTTCGTTGCTCAGCGCCGCGCCTGTCTGCACACCGCATAAAGCATCCCGCTGCACAGCAGGCAGCTCGCTTGCACGGCTCACCCTCTCTGCCTCCAGCTCGGACGCTCTGCGCTTCCAGTGCGCCGCCTCACCAACTGCCTTTGCTCGCGCTCGGACGATCGCCACTGCGAGCACTTCCCTCAGGCCAAGCTCTGCCATCAGCTCTGCCCCTTCCAGGCGCGCTAGATGCTCATTCACTCTGATTGTCTCAGCGTCCTACGCACGGGGCAGTTCAGCCTCTGACTGCCCTCAGCGGCAGGTGCGCTCTGTCACAGCAACAAGCAGATGAACAACCACACAGCAGGCCATCTCTGATTAGTCTGCGGTCTCACCGACTTTGCAGCGTGCTCCGGGACCCTGCCCTACGCGACCCTGCCCTAGCTCCGGCCTAGCCAAGTCCATGCGAACAGCATGTCGTGATGCGCACACTGCCTGAGACCCGCGGCGGCACTGCGCTCAATTAGCTCCTGATCCACTGCTCCAGGCAGTCCGCACTGCGGGCCTGTCAGAGCGCTGCAGAGGAGTTGCGGCGCGACAGCCTGGTCGGATGGATGATGGCCAGGCTCGCACGTCACCAGCGCCTGACCCGCCAGGCACCGAAGAAAGCGGCGGCGCACCCAGCAGCGCGTCCCTGCAGAAGTTGCCGCCTACGTCCTTCCCAGCGCCGTCACAGCAGGCCGCATCAAGCGGCGGCCTGCGCGTGCACGCCTGGCCCAGCCGCGCGCAGCCTGCGGGCTCGGTGGCAGCGCAAGCACCCGCCGCGGCGGCCGCGCCCGCGTTGCCAGCGCGCCCCGCCGCCCGCACGTACGCATGGCCGAGCCTGCGCCAGGCTGCCGCGCCAGGCGACAGTCCGGCGGCAGCGCCAGGTGTAAGCAGCGGCCCGCAGCTGCCCAGCGCGGCGCAGTACCGCTGGCCCAGCGCCAGCCCTGCCGCGCCCGCGCCCGCGCCCGCGCCCCCGCCCCCGCCAGCGCCCGCGCCTGCGAGCGGTATTGCTGCGGGGCAGGAGTTGCAGCCCAGCGGTGAGCACGCACACGCCGCACACCCTGGCAGCCAGCTGCCTTCTACCAGCCGCCTCGTTGCCGGCTTGCTGCGCAAGTTTGACACGGCGCCGGAAGCCGCCGGCGCGGCCCAGGGGCCGCACGCCAAACGGCCGCGCCTGGACGCTGGCCCGCCCGCCGCGCCGGCTGCCGGGCAGCCGGCTGCAAACGGGGAGCTGGCGACGCGCCGCCCGCGCGAGCACTCCGCGCCGCGCTACCCTGCGCCAGAGCCCTGCGACGGCGACCGCACCTCGCTCAGCGCCTCGCGCATCGTGTACGGCCTCGCGCACGGCGTGGGCGCGCTGCGCGGCCGCGTCGGCACGGGCGTGCCGGCCACGGCCTTTTTCGGCGCGGCGCGCCGCGGCGCGCAGCAGGGCGGCTGCTGGGCGGAGGGTGCGGACGGCGCCGGCCTGGGCGCGGCGCCGGACGCCGAGCAGGCCGCCAGCGGCGGGTCGCGCCAGGCCGCAGCAGGGGACCCGCTTTCGGGCGCGCAGGCCGGGGCCGGCGGTGGCGCCGGCCTGCCGGCCGGCGCGGCCGGTCCCGGTCCGGCTGGCGGCTGGGGCGCCGCGGGCGCGCCGCGTGCCCCGCAGGAGCAGCAGCAGCGCGGCGCGGCCGGGGCGGGCCCGGCTGCTGGCCACGCCGCGCCGGAGCGGTCCGCTATGCAGCTGCTGGCGACGGCCGCGGCCGCGGAGGGCGAGGGCGGCAGCGCCGGCGGGCCGCCGCAGGCGTCGCAGGCCGTGTCCGCGCCGCATGAGCCCCTGCTGGAAGGCGCCCGGGCGGCGGCGGAGCCCGCTAACGCCGCGCCGGCGGGCGGCGGCACGCTGGCGGAGCGGCCGCGGCGCACGCGCGCCGTGCCGGGCGCCGCGGCGCTGCTCGCGGGGCGGCTGCCGCGGCGCTCGCGCGCCAAGGCGCCGGGCGGGCGCGGCGCGGGCGCGCGCGCCGCCGCGGCGCGGCCAGCGCTGCCGCCGGCGCAGCTGCCGCCTGCGAGCAACCCAGTGTGGCCTGCGCGGCAGCCGCGCGGCGCCGCGCCCGCCTCGGCCGCAGCGCCGGCCGGCCTTGCGACAGGTGCGGTGCTGCCTGCAACTGCCGGTGCATGTCTGGGCGCTCTCATGGCGCATGCACTGCCGCTCGCGGTGGGCACCCCGGTGTTGCAGGCGCTGAGCTCCTCGCCGGCGGCAGGGCTGCCGGGCCACGCGCCCGCCGCGGCGCAGCACCCCGGCGCGGCCGGAGCCGCGGGCGCCGCGAGCGGCGCCGGCGAGCGCCCGGCGTCGCAGATCGCGGCCGCGCTGCGCGAGCTCATGCGCACGGCGGAGCTGGCGGCGGCCATGGCGGCGGCGGCGCAGGCGGGCCTTGTGGCCGACGACGGCGCGCCTGCGGTGCACGTGCTGCCGCCCAACGACGCGCGCGTGGCCGAGGTCAGTGCGCGCTGGGGGCGGCAGACGCGAAATGTGCCCTGGGCTGGGCTCGTACGCGGTGGCTGCCGGTAGACGATTGGGTGCTGGGTTGACTGAGCCCGCCGCAGGGGGTTCTTGCGAGTCCATGCTGGCTTTGGGCCGCGCATGCACTTGAAATCAGTCTCGCAGCCTTGCGCTTGAATGTTCCATCTGTCTGTGTAGTCGTGGTGGCTGTACTGTTCGGTTTGTTCCCTGCTGTGCGCCGGCTGCCTGCGCCGTGCAAGGCGCCGCCGCCGAGTTGCGACTGTGCCACCTCACAGCAGGCTCCAGGGCTGTAGACCCAAGGCAGTGATATGCGCGCGGGCTGCGCAGGCGCAAGCGGCGACGGCGGTGTTCCCGCCGCGCGTGGAGGCCGTGCTGCTGGACTTCGTACGGCTGGCGGTGCCGGACGCCGGGCACGCCGCCGCCGGGCAGCGCGTGGCGGGCATCGTGCGCGGCCTCATGCAGCGGCGCGCCCCAGCTGGATGGACAGATACGTTTAAGAATTGATTTTCCTACAAAGGTGGTTGACCTGCCATGACTGCGGAGCTCCCCGAGCCACGGCCTCCGCTCGCGCCGCCGTGTCCCCACGACGTCGGGTGGCCTTTGTGTGTGTAGTGCTGTGCTGTGGTTGGCTGAGCACGTGCGGCCGACTCCGGGGAGCCGCATGCGCTGCGGCTCCCCCTGCCAGCCCCGCCCACTCCACGCGCCCCGGTGTGCAGTGCAAGCTCGCGCCCGAGCGGCCGCCGGCGCGTGACGCCCTCGGGCCGCCTCGGGCTGCAGGGGCGTGCGCGCGTCGTTCGAGGCGGGCTACCGGCTCGGCCGCGACAAGGCCTTCGACGACAGCCGCCTGCGCGCGCAGCTCGCGGTCGCGCAGCGCGAGGCCGGCATGTACCGCACGTCGGTGCAGGTGCGCCGCGCTTTGGCTTGGCGGGGCCCGTTGGCTTGCGTGTCTACTGCCCCTGACAGCGATGCAGTCAGCTCATCCGGGTGGGCGCCTCGCCGCGCTGGGCGGGCGCCGCCGGGCGTGCCCCGGACGCGTTCGCTGCGTGCGCGGTCTTGCGGGCGCATCAAGAGCGTTGCAGGCAGCCGCCCGCCCCCTTTGTGTGGCCTGCTCGCACGGCGTGGGCTCCTTGGATGCGGCCTTGCGGCGCGCGCGTCTGTCGGTGACCAGCATGCCGAGCGCAGCGCGTCCCGTGGGGTATCTCGCACGGTGGGAACGGCCGGCCAGCACGAATGCGTCAACAGCGGGGCCTGGCGCAGGGGCCAACGCCCGCCCCGGCGCGCGCAGGCGCTGCTGCAGTGCGTGCGGCAGATGCCGCCGGGCGTCGCCGCGGGCCCGCCGCGTCCGCCGGTGCCACCCGCGCCGCGCGCGCACGCGCGCCGGAGCCCCGCGACGCCGCCTGCCGGCCCAGCAGCGGCGGAGCGGCGCCGCAGCCCGTGGCCTGTCGGCACACATGCGGTGCCGGTTCTGCCCGCGCCGCCGCCGCCCGTCCAGGCGCGGCCGCTGCTGCCCGCGCGGGCCGCTGCCGTCGCGGGCCTGGCCGCCAGGCCGCCTGCGCCCGGCGCGCCGGTGGCGCGCTCGGGCCCTGAGGACAACATGCTTGCCAACGGCGGTGGCGCAGCGGCCGGCGCAGCCAGGCCTGTGCTTGCGGGCGACGGGGGCGCAGCAACGCCGTACGGCGGCGGCGGCGGCGTGGGTGCTGGCGCAATTGCCGGTGCCGTAAAGGCGCGCGAGCCGGCCGCCGCGGGTGCGCCGCTCGCGAACGGCACGTCTGTGCGGTCCGCACTTGCGCTGGGCTCGGGCTCTGCAGGCGGTAGCTATACTGGCGGGGGAGGCGTGGCGTCTGGCGGCGGCGCTACGGGCACAGCCAGGCATGAGCTTGCAGATGCCGGGGCCGCGCCGCCGCCGCCGCACAGTGTGAGCATCGGTCTGGTAGCCGGCGCGCCCGTTGGCGTCGGCACATGTGCCGACGCCGGCGTCGCTCTGCATGACTGGCGCAGCGGTCTGGCGACCGATGCTGCTGGCAACGTCGCTGCAAGTGCGGGCGGGCGCGCGCCCGGGGGCGCTGGCGCCGCGGTGGCCCCACACAGCGCTGGCGGCTGTCTGGCGGCCCAGCCGATCGACGACGGCGAAGCACGCCCGGGCGGCGCAGACGCCGCGACGCTGCTTCATGCCCGTGACACACCTATACAGGCGCACGCCCTGGGCGCCGCCAGGTGGCCGCCGTACACTCTGGTGCCGGTGCCGCCGAACGGCCGGTGAGGGCGCTGCGCGTACAAAGCCGGGGTTCTTTCTGTGCGTGACACTGCTGTGCAATATGTGGGTGTCCAGTGTTGCCCTTGGAAGACGGAAGCTGCCTTGTAAGTGATGGCACAGCATTTTGTCAAGCAATTCTTCTTCCTGTCTTTTGCTCCCCCTCTCGCAGGCCCAAGCAAAGCCCTAGAACTTAAGCTCTAAAGAAGCAGCCAGGGCCGTATAGCGACAAAACCTGCGCGCTTGTGCACACACATCCAGTGTGATCAGACGTTGTAGGCTGGTGTGCATCTTCACGCCAGGCGTGCGAGCCGGTGCACGCAGCATCCGCCCCAGGACTCTCGACGCGTCCTGCTTCACCCGCTGGGCAGGATATACACGGCCAGCTCTGGCCTGCTGCTGAAGGCGGCTGCGTGTGGGCCAGGTTCGCGAGGTGCCCGTGCATGGCATCCCTGCTCCCCCTAGCCATGCCTGCCGAACGGTGGTGGCAGTACCCTGCCGGCACAGAGCGTTCCGTGGAAGGCGTGCTGTTTGCTCCAGCTCAGCAGCTTGCCTGGCCGTGACGGGCTTGCGGGCGACCATGTCGTATACGAACACCGGCCTGCCTTGATGCACGGCAGGATCTTGCCCCTTGTTCACTTGGCTACCATGCCTTGAGCACTTGACGAGGGCGGGTCACGGCGGCAGGGAGGGCTTGTCCGGGAGCCCGCGCAGAGCAACCGGGCGGGTCCCATGGCGAGTCCCTCTGCCATCGGGCGCCGCGCTCCAGACGGCTGGGCCGAGGCCGCCGCGCGACGCGTGCTATGGGTCGGCGCCGAGGGGAGCATAGATGCCGCGCGCTCCCCTTCGCCGGAGCGGCAGCCCAAGCGCGGGCGGCTGGACGCTGGCGGCGCGCCCGGCGAGAGCTGGCGCATCTGCGCCGTCCGCTCGCCTGGTCAGGCCGCCGACCAGCACTGCGCGGCAGCGCCAGCCGCGCCGGCGCCCGTCGCGGCGCGCCCGGCGGCGGGCACGCTGGTGTCCCGCCCGGACATCGCGGCGGCGCTCGCAGAGCTGGAGGCCCTGGCCGCGCACTACCTTGCTGAGGACGCGCGGCTGCTCGCCGATGACAAGGCCGCGCTGCCGCCAAGCACTGAGGCGTCCGCTGCGGTGCGGCCTGTGCTACGCGCTCTTCAGGCACCCACACTCTGTCCTTTCGACAGTGCCGATCGCTTTGCGAGGGACTGGCCTAGCACAGCGGTTGCAGCACCATGGTGTGGGTGCCTTCGCTGAACAGCGCCGTGAGCGCAGGCCGATGCGGACGCGTACAGCCTGTGTCAGGACCTCGAGCGACTGGCGCGGCGCTGCTGCGGCGCGGACGCCAGGCTGGGCAGCGAGCAGTCGCTTGCAGCGTACCTGGACTGGCTGTATCAGAGGTGTGCTTGCGCACTGTGCGCTCACCGCTAGACCTGCGTGCGGCAGAAGCGCACCACCTGCCTGCTCGGGACAGGCTTGTACACCGTGCCCAGCACTGACAGCGTGGCATGCAGCGCGCACAGAGCCATGGCCTGCCGATCACGCTCTTGCAGCACTGCGCGCAGGGCCCGGGAGGCCGCGCACTGGCAGGACAAGATGCCGGGCTCGTCCGACTCGGAGGCCACGGCAGCCAGAGGAGTGACGACGTATCACGGCTTGGTGCACGTGCGCGCGCCCCCCAGCGCCGCCGACATGCGCTCCCCAAATGGTGAGCGTGAGAGGCGCGTTTCAGGCACAGGCACTGGGGAAGCATGTGCGGCATGCTGTGCAGGCTCTGCAGAGCGGGGAGTGGTCCGCCTAAATGCTTGGCTGAAGCGTGGCCGGGGGCGCGCGCGCAGGCGGTGCTGTGGGGCGTGGCGCAGCTGGAGCGGGCCTGCCTGCGCGCGGACGCCTGCACGCCTGCGGCCGCTGCACCGGAAGCGAGCGGTGCGCCGCCGGCGGAGAGCGCGCCGCGGCTGACGGCTGACGTCCTCGAAGCCGCCAGCATCCTCGCGACGATGCCGAAGCGGGGAGCGCCCCCGGCGTCACCCGTGCCCGGCGCGGCGCCCATGGCGCTGGGCGCGGCAGCGGCGGCTGGGGCCCAGCCTGCCGCGCCCGCCGCGCAGGCTCCGGGCGACAAGGTCAAGCGGGCGCGCAGCCGCGCGCCGTCGCCAGGGACGCACGATGAGGCGGCGGCGGCGGCAGTGGCGTCCGCCAAGCGCAGCGCCCCGCGCGATCTGCCCGCCTGGGGCGCCAAGGCCAGGCGCAGCAGGCGCAGCTGAGTCGCGCAACGTGGGTTGCTATATGCGTCTGAGCGCTTGGCTAGCGCGGCAGCTTGGCAGGGGGTAGCAGTGCAGGCGCAGTGGGTAGCAGCGCAGGCGCAGTGTAACTGACCGTTTGGGGGTCGCACGGCATGGCGGTGTCTGCCGAGAGGCCTGCAGCCACCATGGCTTGCGCAGCAGCGTGCGCTTCAAGAACGCACCTCGTATTCACAGGTATGTACTGCGTGTGTGCTGTCAAAGGTGTTTCGGTGTGGACACGGACACACTCCCTTGGAAATTCGGGCGAGGTGTTGCAGTTGTGGTGGGATTTGCTGTTGCTTCAGCAAGGGCATGCGTTGGACTTCAGCCACTTGCAGCAAGTCAGTGACTCTCTGCACGGGCACTTTGCGTACAGTGGCCGCGTGCTTGCTGTGTTATGACAAGTATGCGGCACCTTCACTGCAGCAGAGCCTGTTACGTGGCTAAGAGTGCGCACTTGCAACTCCTTTGCGCCCTGCGATGACTCTACGCACCGATGTTCACTTGTTGGCCTGGACTATAGATGGCTCCTCTTCAACATGGATTCATGGGATAACGTATGTTTAATGCGGCGTTGCTCACCAACTCGCACCCTTTTCAGGGCAGGGTGGAGCGCTCAGCTAGCTCTGCCGCTGGGCACAATTGCAGAGCTCCAAGCTGGAACAAGAGTCCCACAGCGAGGTACCTCTGCCTGCGTGCCTTGTGACAAGTCCATTACACGCTCAAGCTTGGGCAGCTGTTTCATACACTGTGCGGGGACTGCAATGAGTGCGCCGCCAGGCTCGCAGCCGTATGCACCAGCAGCCCCTGGGGTGTCCTACATCTGCGGCGAGTGTGGCGTCGAGAACGTGCTGAAGCACACAGACGTGATACGCTGCCGCGAGTGCGGCTACCGCATCCTGTACAAGAAGCGGACGCGGCGGGTGGTGCAGTTTGAGGCGCGGTGACAGGTGCGTGCACGACGGCGGGCTGCCAGTGTATCGTGTCGGCTTCAATGCTCTGCGCTGCTTCCCGCGGAAGACACTGCTGCCGGAGTGCGCAGATGCAGGCCTGGCAGCGCGCTGACACTGTGCTTGTCCTTGACAGGACAGCAGACAGCAGAGCGACGCACGGCGTGCTGCAAACCCCGAAGCAACTGTAGAAGACAGAGTGGTTTGGTCCGCACCAGTTTTCCCGGTTTGTATGTTTGTGTTTTGTGAGTACAGTGTGTCTTGCACAAGATGTATGTGTGTGGCAAACCGAAGCTGAAACTGAAAACTGCAGTCTACTCTCACATGCACAAGACCACTTGCCACTGGACGACGGACAGCACTGCCTCGACTCTGGCAAGTCCTGGCCCAGCAGCACACACAGGCCTGCTTGAGTCAGGCAGCTTGAGGCCTTTGGCAGAGGCAGGGCTGCGCTGCACAATGACGTTGCATGTGCAGATACTCTGACAAGCACCTATGCTCACCCAACAAGTACACGACGGCAGTGCTGCGACGTACGCATGCTGTGCAGCTCGCACAAAACCCTCAGTCAGGCAGCGCCCTCACTGGTGCGTCAGGTGGTGCCTGCCTCCGCAAGCTCACCGCTGCACAATGACTGCTCGCAGCCGCCGCCACCGTGCCTGATCATCCAAAGTAGATGTTGAGCGTGAAGCGCGTCGGGCTGAACCCCGTAAGCACCGCCAACGGCAGCACCACCAGTATCAACGCTATGGGCCACAAAAACACCTGCCAGGGATGCGAGAACAACCTCAGTGCGCAGGCTCGTTTCTGCATGCACTGCAAACAGGCATGCACTTGATCAGGGACAGCCTCAGTGCGCAGGCTCCTTTCTGCATGCACTGCAGCCGAGCATGCGCTTGCTGCTGGCCAAGCGTTGGAGCAGCGAGCCCGGCGCGCCTCGGTGTGCTCCAGGAAGGGCAGCGCCGAGTAGCCCAGGAACGACAGGTAGTGGTAGTAGCCCAGCGCGGCCGCGTACAGCGCGTTGGACAGCAGCGCGGCCACCACGCTGCGCCACAGCAGCAGCGGCGCGAGGAGCAGCTGCAGCACTGCGCACCCGCGCACGGAACATGGTTGAGCCTCCTGTGGGGCAGCACTGACATCTCGCTGACTCTTGCAGGTATGTCTTATATGACTCTCACCACACATGCGACAGACTTGTTTGACTCTCACCACCCATACGACAGACAGGCGCATCGCCACGCACACGATAGAAAGGCGCTACGGCGGCGCCACAGCCTGCACTTCTGCAAACGAACCGCAGATGCACGCCTTTAGCCTTCACAGGAAATCAACAGCTGCGACACAACTGCCATGCAGCTGCAGTCGTGCTGCGTGCCATGCAACCAGCCATGCTCTGTACGGACGCAGGGCACAGGGCACAGGGCGCTTGCAAGTTGAGAATGGTCTGTGAGTGCAACGCTACATGCGGTGTTGTTACGCTGGTGCATAGTGACCTGCCTGAGCGCTGCACAGGAAGTGCACGGACGAAGCCCATGCCGAGCTGCCCCTGGCGGGAGCCGTGCGCACCATACAGCAGCAGGAACAGCGGAAAGTACGAATTACAGTGCACGTCAAAGGCGTACATCCTGCAGCCGCACAGCGGCTGTCAGCCCCCGGGGGCCTGATGTGTCATGCGGCTGAGCCCGGGCACGCATGCGCTGCGGGCCACGCATGCGCCACAGGAGGAGTCGAGGGGCAGCCGCACCACTCCCACGTGCTGCTTAACAGCGTGGCCACGCATGCGCTACAAGGCACGCATGCGCCACAGGAGGAGGCGAGCGGCGGCCGCACCACTCCACGTGCTGCTCGATGGCGTGGCTGTGCAGCGTCCGCTTCCGCAGGAACTTGTTGGCCAGGAACCTGCGCCCAGCGGCGGGTCGACCCTCACGCTTGCTCGCGCAGTGCACACACAGATCATCTATGACACTCCTGGCATAGCTTGGCCCCGCGCACGAGCCCGCAGTGGCATTTGCCAAGCCAGCAGTACGCACAAGTGTGCCACTGTTTTCCTTTACATAGCTTGGCCGCGCGCACCAGCAGTGGCAATCGCCATGCCGGCAGTACGCACAAGTGTACCACAGCGTTCCTTGCGGAGCTTGGCAGCGCGCACCAGCCCGCAGTGGCGATTGCCATGCCGATGAGGAGGAAGTCGACCAGGACAGCCGACAGCACAGTCAGCACCGAGTGCCACACGCCGTCGCTGAACCTGCCGCGCGGCAGGCAGGACCGCATTGCTGCTTCGCGGCTATGCCGCCGGGCCTGCTACGCTGCAGGCAAAGTGCCAGGGCAGCGCTGAGTCTGCAGACTGGGCAGGCGACACTGCAAACAAAGACCAGAGTCCCACGCTTGCTGCACGGTGCAGGTGGCCCTGCCTGCGCTCTACGGCTGACAAAGAGCCCGTGACAGAGGCACGCTCCCGCTGCAGCGGGAGGGCGCCGCACGTGGCGCAGTAGGCCGCGGCCGCCACGGCAAGTAGAAGGCTGCAGATGACGACAAACGCTGGGTCATCCCGCGCCCACTGGTTTTTGGTCTGCTTCTGATAGGAGGTGTGCCGATACCTGCGCGCGCAGGGAGGGAGGTAAGATTGTCACGCGTTTGCCAGCACGCAACGCGACAGTGCTGTGCTCCAAGATGGGCTCGCGGGTCCGCACGCTGTCTTTGGCGAGACGCACAGCTGCTGCATCAGCCAGAACGTGTACCTACGGCACAGGCTGGCTGTCAGCGCACACGCAAGCAGGCTCTTGAGCCTCAGCTTGCAGGCTGGGCCGCACTCAAAGTCCATCTGCTTGGGCCTGATGATCCTGCGCAGGTACAGAGGCAGCGCGCTGCGCTGCGAGGCGCTGCGCTTGCCCCCATTTGCAGTGACTGTGGTCGTGGGCAACATCCCCGGCCGCAAGTCATCCGCACTGGGCTCTGCCCGCTGCCATCAGCGCGGCCTCCTGTCACCAGCACTTGGAGCGCAAGCTGGCTCACACCAGGGCAACGCCACGTTGTAGTCCGCGACCAGACGCTCTGTTGGGCTCAGCTGAACAGTGCTTGCTGAAAATGGTCAGGACGTCCCTTTTGCAAGGAAAAACAACTGTCCAGCAGGAGGGTAGGGTCCTGAGCTCAACTCGCTGCCCTCTGATGAGCGCAGCCTCGAACTTCTCCTGCCCACTCCAGCCCGCCGCTGCCTAGTAAGCTCACGAGCAGGTGTCCGAGCCAGCCCAGGCGCTCACGCCAGTCGCGCTGCGCAGGCGAGCACAGGGGAGAGCGCCCTGTTATGCATTTTCCCTTTCCAGAGCCTGCAACGTCGTCGCATCACGCCAGCACGTCGCAGAGCAGCGCCCTGCCGCAGCCGCACAGCGCGCAGCAGCAGCGCTTGCACGCCGTATGCACGAACAGTAGTGGGGACGAGCACGCCTTGCAGCAGCTCGCAGCGCACGCGGCAACATGGCGGCTGTCAACATCGGCGCGGACAATGCCAGCGACCAATTCTACCGGTGCGGGGCGTGCAGCCACCTGCGCGCCTTGGGCCCTGGTTCTCGGCGGGCGGCCGCCTGCTCCGCTGTGTCCTAGGGACACCAACCAGGGCTGAGGGGTGCTTGCTGCCGCCGCAGGTATAAGATGCCGAAGCTGCAGGCCCGGGTGCGGGCACGCGGCGGTGCTGTCGCGCGCACCCTTGCCAGCTGCGGCGGGGGCAGCGTGGCGGTGGCACCTCCTGCACGTACCGCCTGCCGTGGCGCCGCCTGGCGTCAGTGTGCACTGGCGGCGCTCCGCTCCTTATCCATCTGGCGCGCGCGCCGCAGATTGAGGGCCGCGGCAATGGCATCAAGACGAATGTCGTGAACAACGTGGAGGTGGCCAAGGCGCTGGAGCGCCCTGCAGACTGTGCGGCACGCTGCTTTTTACTGTGGGACTGCCTCGCGCCAGCAGCCTGCACATACTGTCCAAGCAGATGCTGGTGGGGAGCGGGGGCCTGACGGCACGGCTGTGCCTGCGGCAGACATCGTCAAGTTCTACGGCTGCGAGCTGGGGGCGCAGACCAAGTTCGACAAGAAAACGGGCACGTCGATCGTGAACGGGGCTCACGACACCGGCAAGCTGGTCGAGCTGCTCGAGGTGGGGGCCGCTCGGCCTCGGCCGTGCCTGTATCTTGGCTGTGGGGTGCTGAGCAGCGACAGAGTGCCGTGCTGTGCCACATTCTGGCCTGCAGCAGCGCCGCCTGCGCGTTGCAGCAGATGCTGCAGCGCTGGCGTGCGCCGGCGCGCAGGGCTTCATCAAGAAGTATGTGCAGTGCTACTCGTGCGGCAACCCGGAGACCGTGGTCAAGGTGCGCAAGGAGAACATCTCGCTCAAGTGCAAGGCGTGCGGCGCGGTGTCCGACGTGGACGCGCGCCACAAGCTCAACACGTACATCCTGAAGAACCCGCCCGAGGAGAAGGTCAGCAAGGCTGAGAAGAAGTGCGCCGCGCTGCTCGCCTGCCTCCGGCAGCGCCGCGCTCTTTGCCTGCCTTCGGCAGCTGCAGAGCAGGCCGTCGAGTGTGTGAGCACCGGCGCGAGCCTCGCGCGGCCTCCGTATGAAGGCCGTGCCGTGTGGTGCCGTTGCAAGCTGCAAGCAGCGTGAGCTTGAGATATAGATGCATTCTAGGCGCGAAACGCTTTGCGGCACGCGCCTGCCGTTCCACGCCACTTGCAGGGGCCAGGTCTGGTTTGGGGGCAGTGCATCGGAGGGTGGCTGGCAGCAGCCACCCTCCGATGCTCTGTGTGGCTGGCAGCAGCCACACAGAGCCAGCAGACACGCTCCGTGGTGTGGAGCATGGCCGAGCGTCAGGGCGCCGGCGTGGCGACGAGCGAGCGCGCGCGCGCGCAGGCTGAAGAAGATGGAGAAGGAGCGCATGCAGGATGCGGCCGGCGAGAACCTGGACAAGGAGGACAAGAAGAAGAAGAAGTGCGCGCCCGCCGTGCGCTTACCGTGCAGCAGTTGCACCTCATAGCAGCATAGCTCATGAGAGCGTCATAGCGTGTGAGAGCATGACTGCATGTATGCAAATAGCGTGCCATGCTGGCTTAATTATGCCATGCGTGATCGTGTGCAGCGGCCTGCACCTGACGGTGTGCATGCGGGCCTGAACGTGCATGCTCTGCAGGGACAAGAAGAAGAAGAAGGGCGAGGACGGCGAGGATGGCTCAGGCGGCGGCGACGACGACGACGACGAGAACGGCGAGGCCAACGGCAAAGACGACGAGGACGAGGTGGTCTGGATGACGGACACGTCCGAGGCGGCCGCGCAGGTCTGCCAACTGGCGGCGCCTTGAATCACAGTCCTGTACGTGTGTGTCCTCTTGCTTACCAGAGACATGCATGAAGCCTGTTCAGCACGAGCTCGTCCGTCTGTTACACTCGGGTCTATCCAGGAACAGGCCTCAAGTGCCGGTTGATGGAGAGTGTGCGCGCGTGCGCGCGCGTGCGCACATGTGCCACCTGTCGATCAGGGGCACGCGCACGGGTGCGCTGACGCGGGCGCGCGTCGCGGCGCAGGCGCGCGCGCAGGAGCAGCTGAGCACGGCGATGGCGCAGATGGTGACCCAGGGGAACATCGAGGCCGAGGAGGCCGCCAAGCGCAAGGCGGAGGAGAAGCGCGCGGCGGACGAGGCGCGCGCGGCGGAGGAGGCGGCCGCCGAGGCGGCCGCCGCCGCCGCGCGCAAGGCCGAGCAGCAGGCCGAAGCCGCGCGCAAGGCGGAGGTGGGCGGCGCACGCGGCTTGCTCGCTTAGCGGGGACCGCGGTGCATGCGCCTCCTAGCGGCGGTCACTTGTGTGGCAGTTGGTTGGTTGATGTTGAAGACGTGCAAGCCCGCTGCCCGCTGCCCTGGGTCTTTTAAAACGTACAAAGGGAAGAAAGCACAGATTGCGCGGCGCAAGCCAGACGTACGTTGCGCGTCCTGACGGTCGTGACAGGCGCATGCGCTTACAGCCTGCCCACTTGCAGGAGGCTGCGGCGGCGGAGGAGGCCGCCGCGCGCGACCCGGTGCTGCGCATGCGCAAGGCGCTGGCCGGGAAGGCCGGCGGCGCGGCGGCCGATGCAGCGCGCGCCCAGGATGTGGAGGGCGGCCTGGGCGGCCGCATGCGCGTGGTGTACCAGGTGCGTGCCGTAGGGTAGGGCCAGGGTAGCGCGGAGCCCGTGCCGCTGACTGCCCTGGTCGCGTACCGTGCAGCGTCTGCGACACAGCAAAAGGCGGCATGAGCGTCAGCACAGGGCCGTGGAGTGGCCAGGCGCGCCGTCCTGTGTCCGCGGCTGCGCGCCTGACATCGATGCAGCTCCCGTTGGGAAAAGGCTGCGGGGTGAGGATCGGACGTGGCGAGTGGTGTGAGCGATGCCGGCGCGGCGCAGGCGCTGTTTGGCGACGTGGACGAGAGCGCCAAGCTGGCGGACTGCGTGCACAGCCACAAGGCGCTGCTGGCGGCGCTTGCGCCCGACCAGGCCTCGCAGCTGGCGCAGCTGCTGGGCCTGGAGGCGCTGCTGGGCCAGGCGCTGCCCGCGCGCGCCAAGGAGGTGCCCCGCCCGCCGGCGTTGTAACCCTACCTTACTTATACCGATGTGATAGCGCGGCCTGATCGTGTTCAGACGAGAAAAGGGGCGCTGTGCTGCTGCACGACCGCCAAGATCGTGGGTACCGCCACGGAGCCTGCCTACCTGCGCGCGCTTGCGGGTCCTGGCGGCTTTGCTTGCGTCGAGGGGCGCGTGCTGGACCTGCAGCTGGTTCAGGGGCACGCGACGAGGTCAGGGCGTCTGACCCTTCAGGTTGCCTGTTCTCTGGCGTCTGGTCTTCCCCAGAGCCTTGCACGCCGCTAGAGCCTGACCAGGGGCCGCGCGCAGGCCGCGCTGGTGCTCAAGGCGCTGTACGACGACGACGTGGTGGAGGAGGACATCATCCTGGCCTGGCACGCCAAGGCGGGCGCGGGCGCGGTGGTGGGCGTGGCGCCGGCGGCCGGCGCGGCCGTGCGCGAGGCCGCGCGCCCCTTCGTCGAGTGGCTCCGCGAGGCCGAGTCGGACGAGTCCGACGACGAGTGAGGCGGCTGCGGTTGCTCGCGAAGGCCGAAACATCTGCGTGTCGCTCTGGGCTGGCTGCAAAGGCGACGCCTGTATGAGGGCTTGGCTGTGCAGTGCTGTCTGTGTTGGGCGAGTCGGATGACGTTTGCAGGGGCGCGCAGCGATGCGCTGTCCAGGCACAAGTGCGGGGCATTTGTGCTTGGACGCTGTGGCTGCTGCGCGTGAGGTTGCCAGTCTGCCTAAACACATGGACTGCACAAGGTTGCTCCTGTCAGGAGCTGACGTGGTCGCATGCGTTGGCGCGGCTGCAGCTTGTGGGGCCTGCATGCGGTTTGGATGTTTCTGCGCTCGTGGTTGTGTTTGGCAGGATGACTGATGGCAAGTAGTGTGCCTTTTGCGCCGGCTGTGCTCTGCGCTTTGAGCAGCTAACCTAGTGGATCACTGCGCTGTGCAGCTGTGGAATGCTGGCAGACGTCAGTGCAAGGCTTGGCAAATAGATCGTGTGTCTATTGCATGAAGCAGTATGACAGGTGATGTGTGACGACGTAGCATAGTATGTGTGCCTGAGCATCTCTGTAATGCACGACGCGCGGCAGGTGTCTGCACCCACCCACCGATTTAGCTAGTCCCCTTCGAGTGCGTGCGAGCCAGCAACATGTCCCCATGTGCTGAGTCATCATGCATGCCGAACATGCAAGTCAATTGCACATGCATGTGCATGCATGACATACGGTCTATGCGCAAGCGGCGCACTTCAGTCCTGCATGCAAGTCAAGCCAGGTCTCACTCTCGCCAAGTATACATTCTCGAAGCAGGCACAGCATCACAGGCGTCCAGCTCCTCGGCCATCACAGACTTACGCACGCCCACGCGGCCGTGCCTTGGTGCTGAGGGCGAGCTGCGCGCTGCTTAGCAAGTGCGCAAGCTACATGCGTGCGCCGCACACGACTCCAGTCTCTGCTATCTGCACGCTTTGCTTACACCCAACCTCTGCACAGGCGCCTTGCAGGCGCCTTGGCACAGACCGGCGGAGGCATGGCGGCGCTCGTCTTCGCCCTGCCAGCCCTGGCGCTGGCAGCGGCGGCGTTGATCCTGGTGCCGTGGGACAAGGAGGTGATTTACGACCCGCTCGTGCGGATCCGGAGCCCCACGCAGAACAGCGGCCCCATCGACGCCCCGGGGTACACCCGCAGTACCATCCACTTTCCGGCCAAGGACGGCACGCGCCTGGAGGCCTGGTTCTACAGGCCCAAGGTGCGCGCTTGAATGCGTGCGCTACGAGGTCCCCGCCACGCCCTCTATTAGACCGCGCCGCAGCCTGCAGCAGCACCAGCGCTCAAAGCATGCAACTGCACGGCCAGGCAGTGGCCAGAGCGCCGGTGGTGGTGATGGGCCACGGCATCGGCGGCCAGAAGGACATGGCGCTGCACGGCTTCGCCGACCGCTTCGCCTCGGCGGGCATCGCAGCGGTCATCTTTGACTACCGCACCTTTGGCGGCTCGGACGGCGAGCCGCGGCACTGGGTGTCGCCCAAGCGGCACTTGCAGGACTGGGACGCTGCCATCAAGCATGTGCAGGCGCGCCCCCTCAGGGGCAGCTGCGGCACTGATGCCGGCTGCCTGTGCTGCACACAGGTAATGCCACTATGTCTGGCTCAGCGGCTGGTCTGCGGGGCAGCTGGTGCAGCAGCTGCTGCTGTACCCCGTTTCGCCCCTGACGTTCCCTTCTGCTTCACTCAGCACGGCTTTGCGTATGATGTGTCTGGACTGACAGCATGCGCCGATGTAAATCCTCTGCTCGCTGGTGCCATGAGCACAAAAGCCGCAAGCCGGAGCAGCGTCCTGACTCGGGGCCTCCATGATGCGGCTGCTGCGTGGCCGGGGCCGCCAGGCGGCGCTGGAGGTGGACTCGTCGCGCGTCGCGCTGTGGGGCAGCTCGTTCGCGGGCGGCCACGTGCTGGTCAAGGGCGCCGAGCTGGCCGACGACTGGCGCATCCGCGCCGTCGTCTCGCAGGCGCGCGCGCCCCCGTGCGCGGCGAGGCGCTGGGCAGGTGCCAGGTGCGCTGGTCAGTTGCCAGGCGCGCTGGTGGGCTCGTGCATGGTCCGCGTGCACCGGGCCAGACTGCAAAGAGAGACAGGCGAATCTGGGGGCACGCAACAGCACGCGACACGCTCTATTGTGTCTCGTCTCTGCATGTGATATTTTGACCCTTCTCATATACACTGGCGGGGCAACATGCGCAGGTGCCCTACCTGAGTGGCGTGGAGAGCAGCCGCGCAAACATCCGCGCAAAGGGGCTGCCCTACTCGCTGCGCTTCTTCTTCAACGGGCTGCAGGCGCGTCACGCGCCAGCTGAGGCCATGCAAAGCATGCGTAGCCAGCACGCCTGAAGCGGCGGGTATAGAGTGTTGGATCAAGGCGGGAACGGTGCCCCAGGAGGTGTGAAATATGCGTGACAGACATTCCCAAGTCACATGCACGCCCCATAAAACCATGCCCGCTTCCTCACCTAGCAGACGCCAGTTGCCGGCCGGAGCGCTCGCTTCTCCCGGCTGAGTCTGCAGGGTCGCAACGTGCACGACCACTGTGAAGCCCCCGCAGGAGTGGGCGCGCGCCCTGTGCATGTATGGCTGTGCTGGTGTCTGAGAGGAGCAGGCGTGTACGTAGGAGGCTGATCTTGCAGGGCTGCTCCAGCGACAGCAGCGCGCAAGCCGGTGGGGCGCCAGTCGGCGGCCCGACGCCTCCGGCGCGCCAGAGGCTGAGCATGCGGGCGCGCAACAGGCAAAGGCGCGCATGCTGGCGGGCGCCCGGAGCGGCTACATCCCGCTGGCGGCGCTGCCGGGCCGCCTGGCGTTCATGACGCTGGGCGCGGACGAGCTGGAGCTCTACTTCGCCAAACACCCCAGCAAGTATGAGGTGCGCGGCGCAGCAGTGCGCGACGCGTCCAATCCGTTGGCTTGCGCTGGTGATATGCTCGGTCGACACGCCGGCCGCCCTGGCCCCCGTCACACTGGGCGACGAAGAGGGCACGGGCAATCCCGGCGCTGCAAAGTGTGCTGCTGCTTATCGTCTTGACTGAGTTGGGCTGGAAGGCGCATCGACTGACCCGCGTACGCCGTGCATTGGCGAAGGGGCACGCATGCAAGCGAGCTTGCTGCCTGCCATGCATTCTGTTTCGGGTGACTTGGCGGAGTGCTGCCGTGCAGGCGCATACTCAGAAAGCTTGCCGCATTAGCAGGCGCTGTGCCTTTTATGCACGTTCTGACTCCTGTCAATGACCAGCAAATGTCGGCCAGCAGCACGGCCGATCAGCGCCGCGCAGTTGCAGTTCGTATAGGCACTGCTGATTGAGCGTGCGCCGGCAGGCACATGGTGTGCACAAGCTCACGGCCGTTCCCAAGCTGACGGCACCGAGCCGCTCACGCGCGGCCGGGGCGCGGCGCAGGGCGGCTGGCAGAACCGCGCGCTGGTGCGCATGGCGGCCGAGTTCACCACGTACAACCCGATCCGGTCGGTGCCGCGCATCGCCGCGCCGGTGCTGCTCGTCGCCGCCACCAACGACACGCTCTGCAATTTCGCGCTGGCCGAGCGCGCCGCGCGGCTCAACCCCAAGGTGCCCCCCCGCTCCCCCGCTCGAGCAGCGTCTTTTCCGAAACCCGCGACGCGCCGCGCCTTGGTGCCGCCACGGCGCCGCGCGGCGGCCCCTGTGCGTGGGGCTGGCCGCCAGGGCAGCCCCGGACAGCTCATGGAGGCTGCAACCCATTACCACCACTCTCATCATGCTGAGGCGCGGTCAGGCGCACTGCAGCCTGCCAGGAGGGGCGGTCGCGGTCTCAGGGGGCGCCGCGGCAGCGTCAGTCCGGCAGTGCTGGGCCCCCTGCCTGTCCAGACCGGCGGCCGGCAGGGCGCGGCCTGCACGCTGCTGGACACACGCGCGCGCCCCGTTGCGCAGGTGCAGGTAAGCGCCCTGGACGTCGGGCACTTTGACGTGTACATGGGCCCCGCCTTCGACCGCACCGTCGCGGACCAGCTGGCGTTCCTGCAGGCGCGCGCGGGTAGGGTAGGGCATACCCTATGCGCGCGGGCGGCGCTGCCCCTGCGCACAGCCGGCCTGACATGGCGTGCAGCCTCGGACAGCCTGCCTGTGACGGGGGCCGCGCTGTGCGCTGCAGCGCCATGCTGCTGGGTGCACGCTCGGCTGGCAAGCGCGCGGCGTTGTCGGCGAGGCTGCACTGTCGCGCGGGGCAACCCCTCCTGCACTCCCTGGCGCTGTCTGCCTGCGAGCAGTTTCACCTGTGTGTTAGGGTTGGGAATTTCCTACCCCCACCCGCATGCACATGCACCCCTAACAGTCACCCCGCTTGCCGCAGCGCGAGCTGGGCGCGGCCGCGCCGCCGCCGTCCTCGGGCGGCGCGCCGTCCGGCCCGGCGGTCGACCCGGCCACCGGCGGCGCCGCCGGCGACGTCCCCGACGCGGCGGTGCCGGACGCGCGCGCGGCCGATGCGGAGCTCGGCCGCCCCGCGCCGCCCCTGCTGCCCGGCCTCGACGCCAGCGAGTGCACCGCCGCGGAGCCCTGCGACGGCCAGGACCCGCATAGCCGCATTCCAGCGTAGTAGGCTGAAGAAAGAAACTAACATTAATTTATCTTTGCTTATATTGTCAACGTGGCATTGGTGGCGTTGCGCACAAAGTAGTCTGTTGGACCTGGTGTGACGTGGTCGCGGATTGCAGGCGGCCCTGCGCCGCCACTGCTCCCCCTTCTCATTGCCGCAGGTGCCCTGCGGCAGCTGGTGCGAGCGCCGTAGCGCGCTCAACAGCGAGGCCCCGCGCGTCCGGCCTGAAGCATGGACGTGAGCTAAATGCAGCGTCATGTGCACCGGGCTTGAACGTGTCCACAGCAACCTGCAGGAATAGGACATACCTTGAGGCTGAATTTTTGCCGCGCTCCGGCAGGCAAACGAGCTGTGCCATATTAGCGGGCATGTCACAGAGCCTTGTAATGAGAGGGGGGCTCATCGTTATTTGGCATGGTCTTCTGACCTTTAGTTTGAAAAGAGCCTAACGGTTGAGTAATGCTTGCATGCGTCATAAACACGAACGTGATGGCAGGCACATTTTACATGTGCAGACACTGAATGCCATGGAGGGGCTTCACAAAGCAGGTAGCACTGGCCACTGCCAGCCGAGTTGTCACCTGCTAACCTTTGCTGCCTGCAGCTTTTTGCAGTGCCTGGCAAGCTTCAGCTGCGCAGAAGCAGGCTTGCATGCATTGGCCTTGGCCCGCACCCAGGCTGCTATCTAGCAGCATTCTGTGTAGACCCAGCATTACTTTTGCAATTCATGCTTGTTCTCACATCTTTGCTGGGCAATGCACTTGCTAGGGGGTCTCTGATGAATTAGTTTAGACATCAAGCATGTCCTGACAAGGCGCCAGCGTAGCAACCAGGCAGCACTGGCAAGCAATGCTGAATCATCAGCTGTGTCCCTGCACGTCACTGAAGTCAGCCATATGCAGTGGTGCGCTGGGCAGCCCTTTCACAGGTGCCCTGGACGTATGGTGACCAACTAATGTAACAATGTGTATAAGCACGGCAGAGCTCTGCAATTCTTGTGTCATCCAACCATACGCCTTGCACATACCTGTGCAGAGCGTCCTTACAGTGCAAATACTTGTAGGCCCCCGACGCCTGTGAGTGTAAACCCACACTGAACAGCTCGCTCTGCAACACTGCGTCTGTCAAGCACTGCGCCGGCGGGCGCCGACACGATCCCGAGGTATCAAGCGCAGCTCTGTCCCGTGCTTCATGAACACGTTACCCGCGGTCTGCTGCGGGTTGATGCCCACGCCGTCTGTATCAAGCACATACCTGCTCAGGAGATAGACAACACATAGCTGTTCGCAGCACGCCAAACGGTCCAAGCGGGCAGCACACCGTTGGTGATGATAGCGCTAGTCTGGGCTGGGACCTTGAACTGCCCCAGCGCACACACCTCTCAGCCATCCCATATCCTCCGCAACGGTGTTGCACCTATGCTATGAGGCAGGTGCAGCGCGCGCCTCCTCTGCCGCATACTTTAGCACGGCTGTGAAGGGCGCCTGCTCCGGCACGCTGAACCTACGGCGCCACCCAACGTGTTGATTGAAAGGCGGCGGCCAAGCGTGCCAGGTGGCTAGCTCAGTAGGGAACGCACACTCTGTACGGCAGCTTGGGATCAGACGTGAGCGTGACTTTGAAGGTAACTTTGGACCTGCGTGCTGCACAGCAGTCAGTGCCAGAGCCAGTGGAGCGGGAGTCCAAGGCGACACAATGCGGTGAGCGCACATGTCTTGCCAAGCTAGCAGGTGCTTGCAGCCACGTCAGGCCTGATGATGTCCAGAATTTATAGCAGGCGCTTTATTTAATAGCTGAGCGACAGGGCGTCCTGGCACGATGCTCAAGGATTGCTTAACAATCGCAATGCTCTGCAGAGTCTCCCTCAGAGGGTCTACGGCAGAGGGCTTGAAAGGCCTTGTACTCCGTTGCACAGGAAAAGATATCCCGTTGTTTGAGGTGTCCGTTGTTTGAGGTGTCTGGTGCATCACAGACGGTGCACTGCAGCGGCCTTTGTAAACGGCTTGCATCTGACATGCTCCTGCAGGGCGTCGCTGCCAGGGCCCTTCAGAGCTCGACGTTGTGCAGAGCTGCGGCCATGCAAGCCGGGCAGAAACGCAAGGCCTCTGTGCTCGCGGCAGCGGCGCCGCCGGACGGCACACAGGCTGCTGTGCAGCCCGCGCCGCGCAGGCTGCGCAGCAACGCGCAGGCGGCTCTTCAGAGCGAGCCAGAGCCGCCACCTGCTGGCGCGCCTGCGGCAGTGTCCACACCGGCGAGGGCCAGGCGGAGAGCCAGCAAAGCGGCGAGCGCCTGCAAGGTAGAGGAGCCGAGCGAGGCGCCTGCGGCAGTGACGACGCCCTCGGCCAAGCACAGGGCCAGGCGACAGGCCAGGGCCGCGCTGGCCGGGCCAGTTCTGGCGCCGCTGCCGGTGGCGCCCTGCAAGTTGGAGGAGCAGCCTGCGTGGACGCGGGAGAGCATAGCCGCTGCAGCGGCGCACCTGCAGCGCATTGACAGCAGTGCGCCGCGCCCCTGGCGCTGCGCCGCTCTGCTGCGCTGCAGTATGCAGAGCGCAGCCCCCTATGCACAACACTTGCACCTCGCCGCAACCTGAAGCTGTTTTCCTGCCAAGCTGTTTTCCTGCCAAGCTACGGAGGCTGGTTCGCTGACGTGCGCCGGCGCGGCACGGCGCAGGGCTCGCGCCCCTGGTGGCGGAGCACGGCTGGCCGGAGCGCCTGCTCCCCGGGCCGGTCGCGGGCCACAGCGCGTTCACCGGGCTGTCGCGCACGATCGTGGGGCAGCAGCTGTCGTGGCAGGTCGCACGCGTCATCTTCGCGCGCGTGCAGGACGCCGCTTGTGCGGTGAGCCCCGTCGCTTTGCTTGTGCAGCAAAGATGCAAACAGGAGCAGCGAAGCAGCCACATGTACAGGTGTGGTTTGACAAGAGCACCGAGGTTGCATGATCGACTGCTACCTCGGTCAGGTAGGTGCGGAGGGCCTGCCCTGGTCCCGGCCTGCAGCACTTAATCACTTTAGCAGTTTCCTGCTGTGAGGATGGCGGGTTTATTACATGGCAGGTTCGCTGTGGCCAGTAAGGCCGTAGGTGCGGTGTGACAGCAGTCTGCAACCATCCGTTTAACAGGCCGCTTGCCGGTCGGGGAGCGATGGGGGCTGCTTTGCTGAGCGGGCGGCCCTCTGCGATCAACTGGGCGAGCCTTAACTGCGTGATGTATACGAGCAACTCCAGCTGCCCCTTGCAGCTACACCCTGCATGCAGCCGGCACAGCACGCTCGTCTCCCCTGTCCGTTATTGTCTGACGAAGCGGGTGGACGCTGCGCGGCAGGGCGCGACCGAGGACGAGCTGCTGGACCCAGAGGCCGTGCTGGGCGTCAGCCCGGCGGGCCTGCGCGCGTGCGGCCTGTCCGAGCGCAAGGCCAGCTACATCCTGGACCTCGCCGGCCGCTTCGCGTCGGGCGCGCTGTCCACCGAGCGCATCACTCGCATGGATGACGCCGCGCTGTTCGCCGAGCTGTCCGCCATCAAGGGTATTGGTGCGCCGGCGGGGCCGCGCAGCTTCGGCGGGGCCGCGCAGCTTCGGCGGGGCCGCGCAGCCTCGGCGGGCCGCGCTGCGCATGCGCGCGGCGTGCAGGCGGCTGGCATGTGCTCTGGCATGCCATTCAGAGTGCGTGGTATGGCATAGTGAAATTAGCGTGAATTGACGGGCTTACCTGCCGCATTGGGACATTGCGGTCAGCATGGCACCTGTGCAGGCGCGCAGCGAGGGCGGTCGGCAAGCTGCTGACTTAGTACGCCGCCGGCGAGCAAGTATGCGGGGTCATGGGGTGCGCGCGCGGGGTGTCGACGGCGCGGCGCGCGCGCAGGGCGCTGGAGCGTGGACATGTTTGCGATGTTCCACTGCGGGCGGCCGGACATCCTGCCGGTCGGCGACCTGGCCGTGCGCAAGGGCTTCCAGACCCTGTATGCGCTGCCGGCGCCGCCGAGCGTCGAGGAGATGGAGGCGCTTGCGGAGCCCTGGCGGCCCTTCCGCTCGCTGGGCAGGCGCGTCCCCGCCCGCAGCAGGCGCCGCGGCTGCCTGTCGCCCGCGACGGCGCGCCTTCGGGGAGTCGGAGCGCCGCTGCGGCCGCGGGCGGCATGCAGCACACGCCCCCAATATGCGCTGGCCTGCTGCAGTGCATCTCCGCTCAGCCGGCCTCTCTACCTACTTGCGGGGCATTGCGCCACTACTGCATTATGTTGTCCCGAGTCATCGTGTCTGCGCTGTGCCCCCAGTAAACGCGTCTGCACGCCCCGCAGCTACTTCATGTGGAAGGTGCCGGCCGGCCCCAAGGCGCCGCGAACGCCCAAGAAGGCGCCCAAGGCCAGGCGGGCGGGCGTGGCAGTGAAGGCCGAGGCGGCGGCGGCGGCTGAGGTCGGCGGCGTGACCGCCGTCGCGGTGGCTGCCGCCGCCGCTGCGGTGCCGACCTGATCGCATACCTGCTGAGCAAGGGCTCTTGTAAGGTGTTCCGTTCATTCATTTTCCGTTCATTTTTGCTCCACCATATTTCCAACCTATGTGTTTATTTTCTGGTGTAGAGCAGCGTCACATGAGGTTTCCGGCGTATTCAGTTGAGATTGCAGAGGCAGAGTAGGCAGTCCAGGCAGGTATTCGTGCCAGGCTGCTATACGTGAACATTTCAGAACATGCGTGGCAAGTAGTCTGGGGGCATGTGCCATGTGACTGTAGTCCGCCTTGGTGCATGGAACCAAAACGCCACTGAGCTGGACCCAACACGCAAAAGCATGGCAGCCCTTGCACCTCTGCTTCAACATTGCTTCAACATGAACGCCGCAAACTCAAGAGAGCCAAGGCTGATGCAGTTTTTGCAGCGTGCTATTCAATACAGAGATGGCAGAGAGCGGCCCGCCCGTCCAACGCCAGCAAACCGTGTGTAGCCTGCCGCACAGTTGGCTGCAGTGCCCATGCGGATGCGCCAAAGTGCTGCATTGCGCCTCACGCATGCAGGGCGACAGCCCGCGAAGCTGCCAGATCAGCCCGCGAGCAGCTCAGCCAGCTGCTCATGCACCAGCGCAGCGACACTAAACACTCCGGCACCCGCTGCCTCCGGCACGACCGACCGCAGGCCCTGCAGCTGGCGGGCGACCGCAGCTGCCGCGCCCGTTCGTACCGCGCGGCCGCCTGCGCAGCAGCAGTCTGGTGCGCTCACTGTGTTCCCCAGGCCTCAGAGCGCAGCCGTAACAAGTGCATGATAAATTCCACATCGACATAGCCGCTATATTGGTCCCGCTGCAAGTGCGACATGTATTGACAGCATGTGCAATCAGCGACACTGTGTTGGCCTCATGCGCAAAATATTACAATTAGCATGCACACGCGCTGTGCTGTCCATCGCAGGCCAGCACCCCAAAAGTGATGCATGGATCTGCCAAGGCAGGCAGGATGGGGCCTGCGTGACAGCGTAAGGCCTGGCAGGCAATATATGGGTCTGACGGCAAGCTGGGGGCAGCACCCTGCTGGCGAGCCGCTCCGGCAAGCTGCAGCGCGCCCAGGCAGCGTAGCGGCTCGCCGGCGGCCCAGGCCGCGGCCGCTGCGGCCGCCGCGGTCGCGCCGAGCAGCGCGGGCGCGCCGCCGCTCCGCGCCGCGGCCGAGCGGGCGTGCTCCTGGCCACGGTCGCCACGATCCGGGGCACCCGCCGCCGCCGCCGCCAGTAGCGCGCGCCCAAACGGCTGCTCGCGCACGGCGGCCAGCGCGGCGGGCGCGGCGGCCGCCGGCTTAGCCGCCGCGCGCGCGCCGGGGCAGGCCGCCGTCTCAGTGCCGCCGGCCCCAGCTGCGCCGCGCCCGGCGTTGCCGTCTGCATTCTCGTCCGTCTCTGCGCGGCCGTTGTCCGCCGGGGCGGCCGCGGCAGCGTCGGCGGGCGTTAAGCGATCGCGGTCTCGGGCGGCGTCTGCGGCCGCGGCGCCCAGCGCATCCGCCAGCGGCGCCAGCCACCTGCGGCGGGCGGGTGCGTGCGCATGAGCGCGCGGCGAGCGGCGGCCGCGTCAGCAGCACGCCCCATGCAAAGCACATCAATGAGGGGAGATCGCGCTCAGGGTCGGGAGGGGGCTCCGGCGCGCGCGCCTGCCGGGCGCCAGCGCGCACAGCGGCTCCAGCAGCCGGGGCAGGAAGGGCTGCAGCGCCGCGGCCGCAGGCCGTGCAGCGCCGCCCCCGGCCGCGTCCGCCACCGCCAGCAGCAGCGCCTGGAGGCCACCCGCCCCGGCGCAGGCACCCCCCGATGTGTCGTCGCCGCCGCCGCCGTCCCCGTCGACTCCGGCGCCGTCCGCCGCAGCGGGAGCCGCGAGCGCGGGCTGCAGGCCGGCCGCAAGCTTGGCCGCGTGGCCCAGGGCGTCCGGCAGGCCTGGGGGCGGCCGCCTCGTCTCAGCCCGTGCCCATGCTCCTTGACAGCTAGTACCTGAACTGCGCATGCAGCCGCCGCAGGCCAGGGCAGGCACGCGGCCATGCTGTCCCTGCCGGATGATGGAGGGTGTGGTATCTTGTCGCGCGCAGCTCGCCGGCCACGGGGCACGCGTCCGGCTGCACAGCTGGCGCGGCCCCCGATCGGCGACAGTGTGTGGGGCGGACCAAAACCTACCAGGAGTCAGAGGCAGAGCCGGGCATGTGCAGCACGCCTCGACACACTGCACACGCCGCCCGCACGCCCTGCGGCCCTGGCGCCACAAAGGCGCGCCGCAGCGCTGCCGCGCTGCTCAAGGCAGGCGCCTGGTCCGGGGAACCCACACCCTGTGGCCAGCGCGCGCACCGCCGGACGCCTCGGCAGGCGCGCGCGCGGCCCAGCGCACCAGCGCCGCGCCCAGCGCGCAGGCCGCCTCGGGCAGCGGCGCGCCCGCGCGCCAGGCCAGCAGCCGCGCCACGTCCGTGGCCAGCGCGACGCCGCCGGCCGCAAGCGCGGCCGCCTCGCTGCCGAGCGGCGCGCGCGTGTGTCAGGGCGCCTGCTGGCTCACACCCAGCAGAGCGCATTGCGTGATGGTGACGTGTGAAGGAGGCGGGTGAGCCACCATGCTTTATTAGGTTTTGAGTTGCAGGCAGCGTCTCTTGCCTCGGATCCCGCTCCCACAACGCGGCTCCGGCATGGCAGCGGGCGCACCGCAGGAGAGCCATGTCGGCGGCGGCCGCGCCGCCGCCGCCCGCCAGCCTGCCGCGCTTGGCAGGTCGCGCGGCGGCCGCGGCGGCCGCCGCAGCCATTACCAGGCCCGGCGCGTCCACGTGCTCGAGCTGGCTCAGCGCGGTGTGCGCGCTCGCCAGCGCGCCGCGCAGCGCCTCCTCGGCCAGGCCCTCCCAGGGTAGGGGTGACCCTGGCGCGCAGGCGGCAGGCGCGCCGGCGCTCGCCGGCGCGGCCTCGCCGCCCGCGGCCTCCTCCTGCTCGGCCGGTCCGGCCGCCATGTCAGCGCGGCCTCCGCCCTGGCACGCCTGGAACGCCTGGAGGAAGGCGCATGCGTGCGCGCAGTGTGCAGCCGCCCACTGCATGCTCGGCTGACGCAAGCATGACAGGGACAGGCCCTGCAGCATACGAGCGGTGGCGAGCCCCATGCTCTCAACACCGAACAGCAGCACTGTCGGCGTTTAGAAGCGGTGGCTGCATGCACAGGCAGTTTCAGCAGTGCATGCGTGGAGCGCAACGGCAGGGCATTGAGCAAAAGGCACAGGCCGGGCACACGCCGACGGGTCATGCAGGCGCCGCGCAAGCTGCTGGCCGGGCCCCACGGCCGCCGCGGGCGCGGCCGCGTCGGCCACCAGCTGCGCCGCCAGCTGCAGGTGCAGCGCCAGGCGGCAGTGCGCGCCCGCCGCTGCCGCCGCCGCGCCGGCGTCGGGACCGGGCCCGTCCCGCTCTGCCGCGCCGGCCGCGGCTTGCCCGCAGGGAGAGTCGCTGCAGGGCGAGCGGCCGTCGCCGACGCCCGCGCCCGCGTCGGGGCTGACGGCGCCGCTCGACGGCCAGCGCGCGCGCAGCGCGGCGGCGAGGCGGCCGCCGCGCGCAGCCGCGAAGCTGCCAAGCGCGCGCAGCAGTGCCAAAGCGTCCGGGCAGCTGAGCAGCGCCAGCCGCGGCGCCTCCTCCGCCAGCATGGCGGCCACGGCGGCCACCGCGCAATCGCCCGCCTCCCACCCCGCGTCCAGGCCTGGCTCCATAAATTCCGCATCCTCAGGCCCCGCCAGCGACGCGCCGCATGCGCCCGCCGCGCGGCCGGCAGCGCCGCCAGCGCCCTCAAGGGTCAGGGCCTGGACCAGGGCGCCCAGCAGGCGCGGCGCGCCGCCGCCCGCGCAGAGGCAGGCGAGCGCGGCGGCGCGCTCCTCGGCCGACGGCGCCGGCCGCGCCGGCGCCAGCAGCAGCGCGAGGCACCTGCGGCCGGCGCAAGGCCTTGCTGCTTCATGCAACCGCTGCGGCGCATGCAGCACCGCAGTCCTCGGAAACACACTCTGTTACAAGGAGCGAACGGCCTCGGCAACGGTTATAAAACCTACCACTGCTTGACCAGGCTGAGAGCGCTGCCTTGTATACTGTCGATTGAGATATTGACATGTTGTCAGAGAGGCACGCGCACCAGTCCTGCAGCGCCGCATCCGCGGGCAGGCCCGGCAGCGCCGCGGCAGCCAGGCGCAGCGCGTCCGCGCGCGGCGTGCCCGCTGGCGCGGCCGCCGCCAGCGCGGCCAGCTGGCCCGGCGCGAACGGCGGTGGCGCCTGGCCGGGCTCCAGCGCGGCGCACAGCTCCGCCAGGCCGCCCAGGATCGCGGCCCAGGCCTCCGGCGTCTCCGCGGACGCCTGCGGCACGGCGGCGCGGCCTGTCGAGCGCATAGCTGCCGGGCACCATGCGGCCGCTGTCGGCGAGGGCTGCCTGAGCAGCGCGGCGCGTGACGCAAGCAGCACACCGCGCGCCAAAGTCATTTGCAGAAACACCACCCTTGACAACCCATTTTCCTCGGCCTGGCCGGCCCCGCGCCGAACCTGCGCGTTGGCCTCTGGCGGGTCAGGCGCCGCCGCGGCCGCGCGGCCGCGCAGCCTCCCGCGGGCGCGGCCGCCGGCCCCGCCGCCGCCGCCGCCGGCAGGCGCCGCCGGGGGGGCTCCACAGGGCCTGCCCTGCTGGGGCGCGGACGCGAGCAGGTGGTCCCGCAGCGCTGCGATCAGCTCCGCCAGCTGCTCCTGCGGCGCGTCTGCGCGGCGTGCGCGCGCCGTGCGGTCAGCCCCGCGCTCGGGCTGCCCGCCTGCTCGGTGCAGTCGGGCGCAGGCGCTGCGGGCCCGTCGTGCGACAGGCTGCAATTGCATGACCTTTTGGTAATAAGCCGGGTGACCCACCACACACCGCACAATGCTGGCCGGTACTGCATCTATACCCTGATACATCTTATACCCTACTTCCGCACCTGGCCCGCTGGCGAGCGCCGCGCAGAACGCGCGGCCCGCGGCGGGCGCCGCGCGCAGCAGCTGCGCCAGGCAGGCCGGCCCGGCCTCGCGCCCCGGCAGCACGCTCGGCGCCAGCAGCGCCTGCAGCCGCGCCGCGACCGGCGGCGCGTCGGCCGCCAGCGCGCGCAGCAGCGCGTCCAGCGGCACGACGTCCGTGACCGCCATGCCGCGCACCGCCCTGCGGGCACGCTTGCGCCTGGGTGCCAGGTTGCCGCATGGGCCTCTGATGCCCTGCACACCACGGCCATGCCGCGCACCGCCCTGCGCGGTCGGAGCGTGCGCCTGGGCGCCGGGGCGCAATGGGCCGCATTTTGCCCGGCATACCATGGCCATGCTGCGCATTGACCTGTGGGGGCACAGAGCCGTATGGGCCTCAGGTGCCCTGCACGGGGCAGCAGGGGCGGCGCGCATGCAGCGCCGATTCCCGCTGAGCACGAGGGCTCCGGGTCAGGGCATGGAGCGCATGAGGCGCGCGCGGGGGCGCGCACCCGACCGCGAGCAGGAGGTCCGCGAGCGCGACGCGCACGGCGAGCGCGCGGTCCCACAGCAGCGGCGCCAGGCCGGGCAGCAGCGCGCGCAGCAGCGGCGCCGCCAGCGGGTTTGGCACCAGCGCGGCCGCCGCGCGGACGGCCGCCGCACGTACGCTCACGGCCGCCTCGTCGAACGCCAACTCGCCTGCGCTCGCGCTGCCTCCGCTGCAGCACCCGACTCCCTGAGCTTGACCCTCCCTCCCAGCTCCTGTCTTTCATTTCAGAGCTGAGGTGTGGGCGCCTCCAACAGGATCATAGCAGCAATGCAGGGCGCAGGGCGCCGACGCACGTCCGCCGCCGCGGTCACAGCAGGCCCACCAGCAGACGAGCGCCCTGCGCTGCCAGCTGCTACGGCGCCACCCACACGCATGCGCGCCAGCATCATCACGTGGACAGCTTGCAGCGGCACCTGTGATGCGCTTGAGGAAGCTGGCGGTCACGGCGGCCGGGATGAGCTCCCAGAACGCGCCCAGAAGCTGTGCGAGCCCCTCGGCGGCCGCTGCGCGCACGGCCGGCGCCTCGTCGCCCAGGGCGTCGCGCAGCGCCGCAAACTGCCGCGACAGTAGCGCGTCCGCCTCCGCGTTGCTCGCCTCCGGGTCCTGCGCGCGCGTGCACGGAATAGGGATAGGTTAGGGTAGGGGCACAGCGGCAACGCGCATGCGGCTGATGCTGCCACGCCCAGCGTCATGGCCTGTGCCACGCACAGCCAGCGCCTCCGTGGGTTGCCCACGCGCCGACGCAAACAGCGGCCACAGGCTGCGCGCACGACCGGCGCCTGGGCAGCCTCGGCGCGGGCGGGCGGGGCTGCGGCGCGCGCCTGCAGCGGGAAGGCGGCGAGCAGCAAGTGCAGCGCGTTGCGGCGCACGGCCGCGTTGGCGGCCGCCAGGCCGCGGAACAGGATGGGCCTGTATAGGCGCAACAGCAGCGCGTCCACGCCTGGCGCCGCCTTGTCGGCGTGCAGGCCGCCCAGCAGCCGGCGCAGCGCGGCCGCCAGCGCCGGCGTCGCCGCCAGCACGGCTGCCTGCATCAAGCCCTGCGCGCGGCGCGGACGTGCCGCGCTCGCCGGGCGTGCGCCTGACGCGGCGACGGCGCGTCGCCGCGTGCCTCAGCTGCGGCTGTCAATCTACTACCACACTTTCGCGGGCGTCGACGTAGAGGTCCAAGCCTATGGCGCAATCAGGCACAGGCCCTGAGGTTCAGCTGCTGGACGGCGCTCAGCCACATGTGCCAGCCAGGGCGCTTGCGCCGGGAGGCCGCCGGTTGTGCCGGCGCCCGCGCGCGCCTGCATGAGCGCCTCCACCTCGAACAGGCAGGCGCCCGCAGCGGCACGCCAGCCGCGCAGCAGCACCTCGCCGTACGCGTCCAGCACGGACGCGCGACCCGACGGCGCCTGGTTGCGCACGATCGCGCCCAGCTCGCGCACCAGCTGCGCCTGCGCGCGGCGCGCGCCCCAAGGCATCGGCGGCCCCGATCAAACAGGCAGCGAGCGCCCCGCGGCGTCGGTCCAGACCCTGCTTAGACAGGCAGCATCCCTGACGCTGGCGCCGTCCGGTGCGGCTAACGTGGAAAGTGCAGAAGGAGCGCCTTCGGGACCGGCGTGGCCGGGAACGCGAGCCCGCTTGGCCGTGGGAGGGACGCCTGGGCGGCGTCCCAGGCGGCAGAAACCCACCGCTGCACCCCATCTGCCTGAGCGCCAGGCGGGCGCCGCGCGCGCGCACGTCCAGCGTGAGCAGGTGCGCCAGGAAGCGGCGGCCCTCGGCCGCGCGCAGGAAGGCCGGCGCGAACGCGGCGCGCAGCAACAGCCGGCGCAGGTCCGCGATCGACGCGTCGCCAAAGTCCAGCAGCGCCAGCGCGTCCTTCATGGCCAGGCAGCGCTTGATGTCCGCGGCGCGGCCTGGCGCGCCGCGCCGTCATCATCTTTTTGCAGGTCAGAGGTTTACAGCTCGATTAGCCCTCGACCCTCCCCGCGCTTACGCTCGGCGGGAGGGCGCGTGGCAGGTGCGGCGCCGGCGCGAGGCCGTGCAGCAGGCAGCAGCGCGGCGGCGTCCCTGACAGCGAGGTTGCTGGCACGCAGCACGCCTCGAGATCCAGCATGCGCCGCTGCTCCGAGGCGCGCACCGGTGGTCAGCGCGCGCACGAGCAGGTAGGGCAGCGTCTGCGGCACGAGCGCCTCGCGCCCGGGCGCGCCCAGCCGCCACCAGGCCAGGCACAGCGCCGCGACCGCCTCCTGCACCTGCGGCCACTCCGAGGCCGCCTGCGCGCCGCCGCCGCGTCAGCTCACATGTGCTCAGCGGCAGCCCCCTGTTGAGTGATGCCAGCTGCCGCTCGGGTGGCCATCTAGAAGCCCGGCACGCCTGCCATCCTGCAGCGTCGTGCTGATATGGCCCGTGACCTGGCATTACGCTGTTGGCTCATGAGGCCTGAGCTAGCACCATTTATCCTGACAGGTGCGCAAGCGTCTGCAAGTGTCTGGAAGGTCCGTTCAACATGCCACAGGCAACTGTGCGCCGCGGCCTAACGCTGCGGCTGTTGCTTTCCTGCTCGGCCAGGCACGCAAAGCGCGCGCGCGCCGCACCAGCAGCCCGCAGTTGTGCAGCCGCGCGGCCGCGCGCTGCAGCGCCTCGGGCGCGCCCGCTGCGTCCTCGGCCAGCACGGTCGCGGCCGCCTGCGCCGCTCCTGCCAGGACCGCCGCCTCCTGCTCCTGCTCGCCGCCAGGTCTGCACTTCAGAGCCTGCTGCGCAGTGAGCCGCGCTCCCGTCTACTCACAGCTGCCTCAGAGCGTAAGCTTCTACCTACAGACAGGCGTGGAGACCAAGCACAGGCAGTGACTAGCTTATGTGTTACCTGTTGCTCAGCCAGATCGTCGGCCGCATCCTCGCCGTCTTGCGCAGCGGCATCTGGCTGGACGTGCAGAGCAGCGCTGGCTACCGCAACCTGCGGGCCAGGTGCGCCGGGTGAGGCTTCCTGGGGCGCTGGGCGAGCCACAGCGGCCGAGCACGCGAGCCTCCCGTGGGTTGCAGCCAGACGCGAGCAGAGCGGGGTGCCCGGTGCCCGCGATTCGCGCCTGCGCATCCAGGCCCGCGCACAGGCGCAGGCGCTGTTTGCGCGGCAGCGCCTGGTACACCTCCTGGATTTTGAAGGCGTCGGCGCGTGAGTTCTGCGCACACCAACCCACCACAGCCCATAATTTTACTGCAGCAGAGGTTCTGAAGAACGTGCTTAAGCGCCAGTGCTACACACACCAAGCACTTGCTGTGACAAGGGGTGAAGGAGACGCACATGGCGGTCGAGCATGACCAGGAAGTGTGCGCTGCCGCCCTGCTCCAGCGCGTCCAGAAAGTGCTCCGCCTCCTTCATCTTGAGCCTCTTGGAAGGGCGCGCGCGCCGGTATCGGTAGGGACCTGGACTGGTGCTCCCTTGCGTACCTGTTGTTCTCTATTTCAAGCTACTGTGCGCGTGTGGGTGAAAGCCCTGACCAAATGCACCGTGCGAGGAGGAGGATAGGAAAAGGGACCAGCACGGAAGCAGGCTCAGCTGCTCTCACCGGCCAGAGGCGCCCACGCTTGCACACCGCGCCGCCATGGGTCAGAGCGTGTCGTGGGAGGCCGTGTCGGCCACGCTGGCGGGCACGCAGCTTGCCGGCAGGGAGCCCGGCGCGGGCGACCACGCGCCCAGCGCGACGGACTGCGCGCGCCAGTGCCTGTGCGAGCGCCTGCCCGATTTCGCGCTGATGAACATCCTGGAGAAGCTGGAGCCGCGCGAGCGCGTCGCCTGCGCAGCCTGCGTCAACAGGCGCGCCCTGTGGTGCATGACTCCTCGCGCTGCGGCGTATGCAGCCCGCTCCAGTACCGCGCTGAGGTGTCCGTCACCCTGTGTGCGCAAGGTGCAGTGTGCCCCCGCGCTGCAAGCAGGGAGCTCGCCCTGTTGCGGGCGCCAGGGCTGCGCGAGAGCTGACATCGGGGCTGGCCGCGCGCAGGCGCTGGCTGCGGGTGTGCACGAGCGGCGACATGTGGCGCGGCCTGTTTGATGCGAAGCTCCCGGCGTCCGTCGTGCGCCGCCTGGAGGCCGCCCAGGTATGCCGCCGGCGATGACTAAGTGTGCTGTGTGGGCTGCAGGGCCCCAGCCTGTCAGCGTAGGCTGTTTGGTGCTGTGAGCGGACCGTGCAGCTGGCCTTGTTGCTGCATTGGTCGCGCCCCACTGCTGTGCTTCTTGTCCAAAAGTGTGACATCCTGCGCTCGCTGAGTCCCGTGACGTTGGCAGCTTGCGGCCCATGCAACTCGAGTGCGCCTGCAGGCAGCGGTGCCGGCCGGTGCCTTGACGCAGCGGTCGCAGCGGCAGGCGCGCGAGAGGTCCACCGCCGCCAGCGCGCTGCTGCCGCGCCTGTGGCACCAGCTGTACCGGACCAACCTGCTGCGCAACCCCAACTGGCACCACCCGGGCGGCGGCACGCGCACCTGGCTCACCGACCCCAATGGCGCGCCCCCCCGGCCGCGCCCTGCCTAGGCGTGTTCTGCGGCACGGCCGAGGGGAGCTGGCAGAAACAGAGAGCGCGCAGTCCCGCAGCTCCCATGTCAACATAGAGATGGGCAGCTGGCTTGCGGGCGCCGGGCCACGCAGTTCGCTGTGTGCCCGCACCAGCAAGCTCCGCGCGCAGGCCAGCGCACGCTGGCCGACACGCCGCGACGGGCGGGCCGCGGCGCTGGCAAGGTCCTGCATTTAGTCGTATACCTGCACCAGCAAGCTACTGTGCGCAGGCCAGCACAGGCCGGCGAGCATGCCGCAAAGGGCAGGCCGCGACGCGCGCAGGGCCCTGGAAGGTGACCACGCACGGTGGGCACGGCTTCGCGCCCGAGTTCCCGCCGGTCGGCATGCCGGGCAGCGCGCCGCCGCCGCTGCCGCGCGCGGACGGGCACGCGCCGCGCATCGTGGGCGCGCTCGCGTCCAGCTACATGTGGAGCGAGCTCATGCAGGCGCGCGCGCTGCCCGGCCTGGCCAGCGCGTCCCTGGGTGGCGGCTCTGGCGCCGGCGGCTCCATGCGGTGTCGGGTTGCCTGCACCAGCCGCCTGTCGCATGGGAAGCACTTTCAGCCGCGTGTGGTAAGCGTGGCACGCAGGTGTGGCGCAGAGGCTGACATACAGGGGGCCTTGGCCACTGACCGAGCCAATGGGAGCATTTGCGTGGCCAGTGCAAGCGGGGCGTGCCACGGCCTGATCTGGCGGCCGCTCGTCTCGAGCGCTCGGCGCTCGCACAGGGAGCTGGTAGCGCGGCGCGCTGCTGCCAGGGCCGTGCGCGCGGGCGCGTCTGTTGACTTTGTACCGGCCCGCGCCAGGCCGTGGACCTGCGCGGGGAGCTGATGCGGCGCGCGTTCAGCGGCGAGGAGGCCGACGCGTACCTGGACGCGGGCGCCCCGCTGCGCTTCACGGTCTGGTGCGCGGCGCGCCGCCTAGGGCCAAAACCCCTACGCCCTAGGGACGGACTTGCGCCACGCCTGCCGCAAGCACTGTTCGCTGGCGCTGCTTCTGTGTCGCCCGGCACCTTTGTCACGTTGTGCTGCTCGGCAGTGCGTGGCGCAGCCCCGGTAGAAGCGAGCGCAGGCCCAGCGTGTCTGCACGCAGGTACGGCGGCCGGGCCGACTGCGCCGCGGTCGCAGACGTGGCGCTCGTGGTGGATTCTGGCGAGGCGGTGCTGCCCAACTACACCGGTGAGCCACCGGTCGGCTTCGGCGAGCATGCCGCCCTCCCGGGCGCGTACGGCTCTGGCACATGGCTGTGCTTGTCGTATAAACAAATAAGCACATACAGTGCTTGTCTCAGCAGTGAATGTTACAGCCGGCACTGCTGCGCACCTGTTGCTGCCATGTCTGTACATAGTGCAAATCAGAGTTGCCGGACTGGTCCGAACGTGCTTGACAGCTCCTTTGCTCATGTGAACTGCTAGCATGCAGGTGTGGGCCTGCCCACCCGGCGTGCCAGTCGGCAGCACTTGCAACATTGGCCGCAACGTTGCTCAGTGGCTGAGCCCCAGCTGCCTCACTTAATTGACCTTGGAGGGCTCTGCGAGGGTGTGTGACGGGGGCGGCAGGCGGCATGGCCAGCTTCTTCTGGGACCGCAACGCGCTCGCGTGCTGGCGCAGCGGCGAGCTGCCGACGGCCGCGGGCGAGTGGCGCTGCTGCGTTGCCGAGCTTAGCGGGTGCGCCAGGGCGCACACTTTAACACTCAAGGCTTGCCTGCACAGCGCACACAATTGATCGTGATGCTGCACGCAGCCTCTTCCTGTCGCCGAGCGGGGGGGGTGCTGGGCAGCGCGGCGCAATGTCGTTGTGCAAAGCGGGCAGTTGACGACGGCGGGGTGTGATGCTGCAGCGCGGCGCGGCTGGACGGGTTCTAGCCAGCGCCTGCTGGGCTGCTCTGGCGGCAGGGTGGGGGCTCGGGTAGGTCGCGGGGCTGCCTGGCGGGGCGCACAGCTGGACCAGCCGCTCGCGCGCCCTGTGCTGCTGCGGCCGCAACCTGGCACGGCGGCCCGCTGCGTGCGAGCGTGCAGCTCGGACAGACTGTGTGCAGCCGGAACCAGTGACAGCAGCCGGTCTGGGGCAGAGGCGCGCCGCGCCGCATATTGTGGAGGCTGAGCTTCTGTGAAGTGGACATGTGGGCCGCGTGCGGACCCCTACCCTATCCCTACCCTAGCATCCTCAGGGGCGCGAGGGGCGCGCTGCGCAGGTACCCGCCGGGCGCCCGCCGCGCGATGGTCGTCCTGCGCGGCAAGGACTCGCAGTTCTGGGCGGGCAACTACGGCGCCAAGTTCGCGTCGCCCAGCCTCGCATTTGCGGGCGCGCCGCTGGGTGCCGCGGAGCAGGCCGCGGTGGATGCCGCTGCGGATGCCGCTGCGGCGCAGGCGTGACCAGACGTTATGAACAGTGTGGAGCTAGTACTGGGAGTGAACGTAACGTGTCCGTGACAATGGCACGTACTTGGTGCCTGAGTGGAGCTTCATGGCTTGATGGGTGAGAGCAGACAGTGTGGCGACCGCATGTGCATGGGTCTCAGACGGGGTAGTCAGTGGTCACTGTCTGACACGACACAGTGCATTCCTGGGCACTTGTCAAGCAACACTATGGGAGTGCGTGCCAACAAACAGGCTGTGACACGTGTGTCTACGTAGTGTGTGCATGTTTCTCAATCCAAGTCAGCAGCACACTAACTTCGCCATGGTTCCTCCGTGCACACAGGGTGCAGCCCCAGACATGCATGTCTGCGGGACCCCCTACATGCATTCTAAATCACAGCAAAGCACAAAGGACAACCGAGCTCCATGCAACACAGATGTGTTCACCACACCGCGTCCACCTTAAAGCACGATAGGGCTCCGCCCATGCCACCTACATTCTGTACCCACATGCCAGCGATGTGCACTGTGACAGCTTCAGCGCTCCACCCGCTCAGAAGTCGTCGGCACGGCTTAACCCTAAGCAGCTGCATGGTCAGGTGTCGGTGCGCGCGCGCTCGACGGCCAGCAGCGCCTTGAGCGCCTCGTACGCGACAAAGCGGATGCTGCTCTGCGGCGCCACCTTGAGCGTATTGGCCAGCCAGCCCTGGTAGAAGCCGCGCGCGCCCTCCTGCGCAGCGCGCGCGCACGTACCACTCAGCGGCACACAGGGCGCCCAGCTCGGTCACTGACCGGTGCGGTCTCAGCTGTCAGCCGAGCGCTCAGCCACCCCTGCACGCCGACCAGCCCCATTCAAGCAGGGCTGGGCCGGGGGTATAGGTTAGGGCTACTACCCTACTCAAGTAGGGCCGGGCCGCGGGCGCGCCAGGCGCCAGATGGTGCGGAAGGCGTCGGCCTGGCCGGCGTAGGTGCGCCCGCGCATCTGCATGCGCCGCCGCACCGTGTCCAGCGGGTAGCACACGCTGGACGCCAGCGTGCCCGCGGCCGCGCCGATTGCCAAGTTCCCCGGCGTGCTCTGCGGCCTGCGCGCGCGGGCGTCGGCGCAGGCACGAGGCGGCATGCAGGGGCTCGTGAGGTGCGTGCGGCTTGCCGAGGTTGTGAGGTGCCAGTGGTTTAGGGTTAGGATCAAAGCCAGATGGACCGGCGCGCGTCGCGGCCTGCCTGCCTGGGTGCGCGAGTCATGTCGGCAGACACGAGGCATACAGCGGCCCCAGAGTGGCAGAGCGTGGGGCAGCCCTGGACATCGCGGCATCGCGCTGTGCGCCCAGCGCGCGCGCGCCGCCGCCGCGAAGCGCAGCGCAAGGGGCCCGGTGCGCACCCGGCGCCGTACGCCCAGGCCTTCAGGCCGTCGTACGTCGCAAAGTTGATGGCGGCGTACGGCGCGATGCCCGCCAGCGCCGGCAGCAGGCCCTTGTAAAACCCTCCAACGCCCTCCGCGCGCACGATCCCCGCGCCGCAGGCCCACATGCCTGCGCGCCGGGGCGCGCTGAGCGGCGGGGCAGGGCCAGGGCGCCCTGTCTGCGCTTGCGGCGTGCGCAGCTGCCGGCAGCGCACGGCGCCGGGCGGCCGCGCAGCTTACGGGCCTGCCCAGGCAAGAAGCGCGGCCCGGCTGCGCTGCAAGGGGACAGCGCAAGCACCACTGCAGCCTGCTCAGGTGCCCTGCTCTCCAGCGGCGTCCCGCCTGCTGGGCCTCAAGCAGCGTCCTTGCGCCGGCCGAAACAAACTGCGTTCCCAGGGCCTGCCAGCCGCCCGGCATCAGGTGCAGGGCGGACCCTGGCGCGCGGAGCCCGGCAGCGCGAGGCGCAGGCGCAGCGTGTCGAGCGGGTGCGTCAGCGCGGTGGCCGTCATGCCCGCGCCCGCGCCCGCGGCCAGCCGCTGCGGCACCGTCAGGCGGCCGTCCTGGCGCCGCAGCAGCGCCCAGTCAACCCCAGGCCGTGCGCTGCCGTTCTAGCGCCGCAGCAGCGCCCAGTCAACCCCAGGCCATGCGCTGCCGTGTGAGCGCGGTGCGGAGCTCCGGCACGGCGCTGCATTGCAGCCATGCAGCTCACAGTGGCGAGAAACAAGCGCTCCGCGCCGCGCGCCATGCTGCGCTGTCAAGGGGGAGCTGCCGAGGCCTGCGCCGGCGGAGGCGCGCGGCGCACCGGCGGGGCGAGCAGGCGCTTGTAGTAGTCGTTGGACATGAGCTGCGCGGCCGAGTACGGGAAGATCCGGACGACGTTGGCGCTGTTGCCCTTCCAGAACGCCAGCGCGCCCTCCTCCCTGCGGGCGCGGCGCCGCCGCGCTCGCGCCCGCGCGCCGGGCGCGCCCTCGGGCAGGCGCCGGCGCAGAGCGCCCAGCGCAGTGCTTGGTTGCACAGCTTCATGTTCAGGGTAGGGTTCATGTTAAGGGTGGGGTAGGGTTATACGGAGGCGGGCGGGGCGCGCGCACCGGAACACCTTCCATGCCGCCTGGCGCAGGTTTGTGTACGCCTGCGAGGACACGCCGGACGACGCAATGGCCTGCGGGCGGCGCACAGTCGGCGTTTTATCACTGTGCCCTGAGTAGCCTTGGGCCTGCACGCTGCATCACTGGCTGTGTCGTGCCTCTCAAGGGCCAGGGACGCAGCAGCTAAAGTGACGGTAGTGTCACTGAGGGTGAGAGACTCATCAAGCGGCCGTATTATAGAACGTAAACTCACCCACTACCACCCATCTTGATCAAGGCAATGTTGGATGGGAGCTTCCCACCTGGACTTGGAACAGCAGCTTCAGGCGATCAGCGGGCGCGGTGACTGTGCGCGCCACCGCCCCAGCCGTCCCGCCCGCCACAAACATCCTGCGCGGTCAAGCACACGTGGTCCGAGCGTAACATCCGTGATGGGCTTATCGCCCACGACACACTTTATGAACTGGCGGCAAGCACCTGAATCCATCCGCGGTCGTCGCCTGCCTGCCCCCGCCGTGGGCGGGGCGTGCGGCGGGCGTGCCGTGCATTGCGCCCGCCCCCACATTGTCACATAGCGTCCTGCGGGTTGCCCAGTCTGCTTGCGCTGCAACCGCAACCGGTGCTAAGCCACGCGGCCGCTGGAGGATTCACCCGTGATCACCTTGAGATAGCTGCTCCTCTTTGTGTGATTAATAGATCGAGCAAGCCTTGAGCCGAGACACGTCGCCCGGCCGGCCCAGGCTCCAGCTTGTTTCGTTTATTTATCCGCTCCGGGAGGCCCGGCAGCCCCGCACGAAAAGTGCAGTGCTCGCTGTTGTGGTTAGCCCGCCCACAATGCTGCATGAAACAACCTGTCTTACCTTGGTAACGGCCGCCTGATAAGTGTTGGTGCTACCACTGGGCCCACACTGCTCCTCAGGCCTTGAGGTGAGAGCAGCCCGCTCTTCTGTTGGTCGCAAGGTTAGGCTGACTGGTCAGCCTACGCCGCGCTGATGTGGCAGTTGCAAGCAGTGCTGCCGCAGGATTGCTGGCCAGTGCAGCCTCCCGCACAGCCTAGGACTCGCGCTTGCTGGGCCTGGCGCTGCAGCACCTGCGCATGATCTGCCTGCGGCAGTTAGCATTGACCATTCCCTCGTTTTGAGTAAACTTCGCACGCAGGTGACAAGCTGAGAACGTGTGATGCCAGGCACTCAAGCTTCCCCGCCGTGTGCAAGGGCGCAGGCGGTGTGCCGGGGGCATGCCCCTGCCAGCGATGCACTCGCTGACGCCGGAGCTGCTGCCGGCGCCGGGCGGCCCCCGCAGGGTAATCCTCGGCAGCCGCGGGAGGCTGGGGCGCCCGGCCGCCGCCAGGCGCGCGCCTATCCAGCGCCTCGCGGCGCCGGCCGGCCGGGCAGGCGGCACCGTGCTGCCGCGGGCGCCGCCGCAGGAGCGCGCGCCGAAGCTGGCGCGCCCGCCCGCCAGCGCGCCCCCGCTCTCGGCCAGCGGCGGCGCCCGCAGCGCCGCCGCCGAACTGCACCGCCGGCGCAAGGTCGCGCGGATGGAGCGGGCGGCGCGTCGCGGCGCGGCGCGGCCGCCCGCCGCAGCGCCTGGCGCGGGGAGGCGCGCCGCAGCGGCGCCCGCGGCGGTACAGGGAAAGCGCGGCGCGGCGCCAGCGTCTAGTGCCCTGGCGCTGGGCGCCAGCGCGCTGCCGGGCCGCACGGAGGCCCCGCTGTGGCGGGCGTGGGCCGCGGCGGTGCCCGAGCTGGACGGCCTGCACAAGCCCGTCGGCCTGATGCTGGCGTCGGCGCTCGTCCTCAGCTCGGCGGTGCAGCTGTCGGGTGCGTGAGGGGGCGCGATACCCTGTTACAAAGTTGCTTAGGCAGCGTCACAACAGTGTGCGTGGCCTGGCAGTACACACCAAAATGGCGTTGGGACGGCGAGGCCCTTCGGTGTGGTGCTTCGGCTTGCCTGCCTGCCGCCTCTTGCTGGCGGCGCACACTTCTTGATGTCTGGACCAGAATGCGCGCAAGGGAAGCAGCCAAAGAGAGGCGGCGACTCAGGCAGGCAGAGGCGGAGAGCGCGCTGCCGCAAAGCGCACCCTGAGGCCGTGCCCTGCGCGCGCAGGCGCGGGAGCGGTGGACGGCGTGCCGGCGGCGACGGGCGCAGCGCTGGGCGCGCTGTTCGCGGCGCTCAATCGCTTTGGCATGCGGCGCTTCTGGGCGGCGCCGCGCGCGCCGCTGAACGTGGTGGTCACCGGCGGCACGCGCGGCATTGGCAAGGCCGTCGCGCGCGAGTTCCTGCTGTGCGTACCCAGGCGACAGAAGGCCCCGGAGTGCCCTGCAGCTTGCTTCTCGGCCTTGCCCCATGAGCCCAAGCAAGGCCTCACACGTGCTTAGGCCAAGTGCAGATCAGATACTTTCTCACCTGCACTGCCTGACACCGATATGACTGATGTGGGCAATGGGTCTCAATGAGTGCGCTAGTGCGTCAGTGTGACTGCCTGTGTTGTGTAGTGCTCCCTGCGGTGCTTGTGTGTATGTGCAAGGTGTGCTCTCCCTATGTTGCCAGTCCTTGGGGCTCTGTGCTGAGATCGCATGTTCTGACAGGGCGGGCGACCGGGTAGTCATAACGTCCCGGACTTCGGTGGGCGCACGACGAGCGATCGCTGAGCTGCGGGCAGAGGCGCGTGCCTGGGCGCCTTGCACCGGGGACCTGTGTGGCGAAGTGAAGTAGCGCTTGCTAAATAGCTGCCGCTCTGCAGCAGCAGAGGTGCTTGAACTGCAACGTTTTCAGGGCGTGGCGAGAGTGTCTCAGGGCTGGGCAGGGTTTGCGCCCCAAGGAGGAGCCGCGTCAGATGCTGTGTGCAGAACATGGACCTGCATGCATCAGATTCACCCCCGTTTGGGGTCGACAAGCTGCCGAAGCAGCTTGTTGTGTCATAAGCTGTTGAGCTGCTTGGTGACCGTTACTGCTACACGCACATCCTGCTCCTCACACGTGCTACCCTGACGCGGCTTTGCGCCAGACAAGAATAAAGATGTGGGAGGCGGGCGCGGAGGTGGATGTGGCCCTGCCCCCCCAGCGTGCAGCAGCCGGCAGAGGCCTCTCGTGCACCCTACCTTGGTCGTCCAAACCCTGTCAAAACCTTGCGACTTGCCGCGCCAGGTGAGCCCAGACGTGTGGGTGGCGGGCGTGGACTGCGACGTGGCCAGCCCCTCCAGCGTGCAGCGGCTCGCCGAGGCGGCGACCGCGCAGCTGGGCGCGATCGACGTCTGGATCAACAACGCCGGCTACTCCGGCAGCTTCCAGGCGCGCGCGCGGGGCGTCTGGCTCGCGCCGCTTGGCCCGTGCCCTGCTTGACCCTACCATGCAATCGAACATTCGTACCTTCAAGTATGACGCCCGCGAGCATGATGTGCCATCGAAGCGGTGAATCAGTGGTGTCAAGCATGTTTGTTTGGGCATGTGCGGCCTGTGCGGCCTCCATTTTCTCTTTGGGCGGCAATTTTGTGCGCGTTACCTGGGACCCGCGAGCGCGCCCCCGCCGCGCAGGAGGGCAGGACCGGCCTCCACGCCGGGCCTGACGCGTCCCTGCTGCGCGCGCGCAGTCCTTCCTGGACGCGACGCCGGAGCAGCTGCGCGCGGTGGTGACCACCAACCTGCAGGGCTCGCTGCTGTGTACGCGCGCGGCGCTGCGCGCGATGGCGCGCCAGCCGCGCGGCGGGCACGTGTTCAACATGGACGGCGCGGGCGCGGACGGCATGGCCACGCCGCAGTACGCCGCATACGGCGCCACCAAGGCCGGTGCGGGCGCCCGCGGCCGCTCCAGGCCTGCAGTCGTTTCACGCCTTGTTTGTTATGTTTTCCGTGATTTTTATGCAAGATACGACAATGCTTATCTTCTTGTTGGAAGGCAGGCTGCCGTGCGGCTGCTCGTGGGCGCCGATGAACGGCGCCGATGAACGGTCTACACTTGTGGTGGTGCCAGTGAACAGGATCACCTGTGGCGGGCGTGGCGGCAGTCGACGCGCTGCCGGCCAGCCGGCCAGCGTCCGCTGGCCCTGCGCAGCACAGGCAGGGCTGCCCGAGGCGCGCAGGCGGTCCAGGCGGACGCGCGGGCGCGCGTGCGCATGCCCCATCGGGCGTTGACAAGTCGTCGCGGAGCATGGGTCATGCTCCGCGAGCATGGGTCATTACATTGCTGCCCGAGGGCGCGCTGCGCTGACATGCGCCCCGCGCGCGCAGGCATCGCGCACCTGATGGGCAGCCTGAAGGCGGAGGCGGCGCAGGCGGGCGCGCCGGTGGGCGTGCACACGCTCTCGCCGGGCATGGTGCTCACCGACCTGCTGCTCGAGGGCGCCTCCGATGCCAACAAGCAGGCGCGCGCCTGGCCGCCGCTCGCGCTCGCTAGCCGCGCGCCCGAAGGGGCCCCGGACAGCCGGCACCCCGCAACGCCCTGTGCGCGTGGCCGGGCAGGGCGCCTGCGGTGCTGGCGCTGCCCACGCGTGCACGCATGGCCAGCACGTGAGCTGGCCCAGGGGGGTTGGGAACCCTACCCTAACCCGCCCTGGTCGGTTGCGCGCAGATCTTCAACATCCTGTGCGAGCAGCCGGAGACGGTGGCTGCGTTCCTGGTGCCACGCGTGCGCACGGTGGCCGCGCGGCGCGAGGCCGGCCGCTACATCCGCTACCTCACCGCCTGGCGCGCGCTGGAGCGCTTCCTGACCGCGCCCTTGCACGCCAACCGCTTCTTCGACGGCGCGGGTGCGGTCGCCGGGGCGCCGCCATAACGAGGCCCTGCGCCCGCATGCGTGCAAGCTGTGTTTCTAGGCTTCGACTCGACGGCGAGGGTGCGCGTCGGGGGCGGCCGTGGCGGGCCCCCATACCTCCGCATGCATGTGGGCGCTTTGTTCCGAGGCTTTGGCTTGAGCGTGTCTGAGTGGCTGTGCAAGCAGCCGGATTCAGCAGGCGCGGGGTGTCCTTACTTGGGCAGCCACTTGCGGCCGGGGCAGCCACTGTTGGGGCCAGGCGTGCCTGCTGGCCGTAGCACGGCCCCTTCGCGGGGCGGCAGGCTGCTGTGGTGGGTCAATGCATGCGGCATGGGCCGGGCAGGCGTCTGCGCGGGGGCTACTGCGGGACTCATGGCGCCGCGGGGCCTGAGGGCGCCGGGGCGAGCGCTGACCCGGCGCGCCGGTGCACCGCGCGCGCAGGCCGCCGGCTGTATGCGCCGGAGCGCGAGCGCATGTACGGCGCCAAGAAGCGGCGCACCGCGCGGCTGGCGGCGCGCGCGGCGCGGCGCTCGCGCACGCTCGCGCTCGCCTACTCGGCCTCCGTCGCTGCGTCCTACCTCATCCTGGTTGTCAACGCGGCCGCCGCGCTGCAACCTTGACCCTCCACCCGCGCTGTGCTGCTGCGAGTCCGCCCGCGCGCCCTCAGCGAGCGCCGCGCTGCCGGGCATGGCCGAGCGCCGGCGGCATGCAGATGCTGCCTCTGCCGCCCCGGCGCGTGCTAGGCATGTGCCTGGCAGCGCCGCTGGGTGCTGGCCGCTTCAGCGTGGCGTAGGGACATAATGTGCGCATCACCCTGCCGCCGCCGTGCTGGAGCGTCATGCGACAGCGTGTGCTCTGCTGGCCATCCCGTTGAGGACGCGCGCTGCGGCTGCAGGACAGGGCCTGGACCTCTCGAGTGCATGTTAAGCCAGTATTGCAGCGCCGTGCGTATGGATGATGAGCATCTGCTGTTGCTTGGTACGAGCCTGCTAACGCATTGATGGGGACGGTGCTGTGGCGACCCCCTACTTTAGGTCTGGTGTCAGGGCGCTGCCTAAAAGGGCGCGCGCGGAACAGCAGGGCTGTCGTGCGGCCACCATCTCCTGCCAGTGTGCTTTGCAGGCCGGGAGGGTGCAACGCCCTCCTCCCTAGGTGCTAGGTGTGGCCGGCGTGCTCCGCTCAGGGCTGCGCGGGCCAACATGGGGGCCCGGCGCTGAGCGCGCGCGTCCCCTGTCGACCAGAAACGCCTGCACGCAACTCCCAATGCATGTCCGGCCGCGCGCTGGTGCAAGAAAGCTGCGAATGTATCAGTATCTGAGCTGTATGATAGCCTTGGGTGCGGCGCGCTAGCGCGCATCATTGTACCTGTGGACCCTCCCCCCCTCCCCTCGGTGTTCCTGGTGAGAAGATGGCGGCATGTCATGCGTTTGCTATCAAGTGATGAGATGAACTGCGCTGGCCGATGAAGATGTAAAAACTTGTCTTGCTGCATGAACCCATGGGACTGCCTTTTCACATAACGCCCCTACCAAGTGCCACCCGTGTACGCCTTGGAAGAGTGCGCTAGCTACCATCCCAAGTGACCGATTCTCGAGTTGCATTGTCGAACGACGTCAGGAAATTGCAGCTGCGCTGGTTCTCTGCAGCGTTTCCCTCCCTGATCTGCTTGGCGCTCAGACAAGGCTGATGCGGACAGCGGGCTTGCACCGGCCGCGCGTGCTGCGGGTGTGCTGCGAAGCCAGCGCCAGCGATGTGGAGAGGCCAGCGCGGCCGCGGCGCTCCAGGGTACGTATTCCGTTCTGGAGCAGAATGCGATGCATGCACTTCTGGCCGCTGACCGGCCTTGTTTTGTATGTTTTGTAAAGAGTAGTGCGCTGCGCCAGTGCGAGTTGCAGTCAGGGCGTCCACAGGGGCCAGAGTGCCTAGGCAGGCACTCCCATGCTCGCACGCCTGTGTCAAGGACCGGCAGAGGAACATCACCAGCAGTGACTATGAGCTCTGCGCGCAGCGCGCCAAGAAGCCTGACCTGGCGGAGCTGTCAGAGAAGAGTGCGGCTCTGCTCGAGCAGACGCATGTGCCGTTTCACTCGCTGACGGGGTCGGCGGACGAGAAGGACAGCGAGCCCGTCAGGCTGCTTGACCAGGCTGAGACAGAGCTGGCAGGTGAGCTGGCTCCGCTGCCTGCGCAAGCTGGTCCTCTGTTCGCGTGAGTGTGTCACTTCAAGACAGCGCTCCAGAGAGCTGTGGTTGTGTGGCAGAGTGTCAGCAGTGGCCGTGCAAGCTGACCGCACAGCGTGAGAATACCTTGTAGGCTGTGCACGCACATGGGAGGCGCAGGTGACGCACTCCTGCCTTGGACAAACGCCGCAGCTGGCCAAGCCTCAAGACCTGCTTGTTGCGGCAGATTACTGCAAGAACCTCCCGGAAGGCGCCTCGACCGACAGATGTTGGCAGGCCTATAATATCTTTGAGAGCAAGAAGCGCGAGGCGGAGGGCTCCTGCTCGCTGGAGGAGTCGTCCGGCGTGGCCGGCGGAAGCGGTGCGCGCGCCCCGTACGCGCAGGCCCTGCTTCTTCATAGAGAACGTCTGTTATGTCGGCAGTTGGGTGCTTTAGTGTAGTTATCTGTACTGCGCAGCTGCTTGCAAGGTCTATCAATGTTTCAAGGACGTTGTCTTTGAGACGAGGCAGAGCCAAGAAAGCTTCTGTATGCTCAGATAGAGTATGTGAGGCTGCAGAACGGCTGCGCGTGTATATGCCGCTGCTGGCAAGAGAGCTGTAGCTGCCCTGCCTGCTGCCTGGCCGGCATCGCCGCCCGCCGCGCGCGTCCTGGGCGAGCCTCGACCAGAGCCTTGCGCCGGCTACTGCCCCAGGCTACCCGCGCGGCCGCCCGCGGCGCCGCCCCTGGCAAGCGCGAGCACCGCCGCCGGGGCGCAGGCTGCATGTCGCTGGAGCGGCTGGAGGACTTTGTGCGCCAGATGGTCGGCCAGGCGCCCACGCGGCTCTTTGTGCAGACGCTGCTCGTGCTGGACCGCGCCGAGCACCAGAGCGCCGAGGCCAAGGCGAAGATTGTCGACAAGGTGGCCGCCGCCAGCGGTGCGAGCCCTGCAGCAGTTTGCAGGGCTTGACAGGCCGCGGAACCCTGAGGCTGGCGCGGAGGAGCCGCTGTAAGACGTGAATCAGGTAGAGGCTGACCAGGCGCTTGCTGAGGTCTGCCTTGCATGCCAGCCTCGCATGCCAGCCTCGCATGCCAGTGGCTGACATGCCTCGTGGCGACTGGCAGGAGCTGTGTGCCGGCAAATGTGGCAGTCTGTGGACGTGTTTGGCACAAGTGCAGGGATCTCAATTGGTGCAGAAGCAGCGACTTGCAGACTATCTGTGATGTGATTGTGATTCAAATGGTGCAGAGAGCGGTGCAGAGAGCGGGGTCGGTGGTGTGCGGGTGCCTGATCTGTTTGAGGCAAATGCCTGATGAGCCAAGCCTGAAGTGGTGTTACCGAGGAGCCAAGGTCATGCCATGTGTGCTGCCATGGATGTCTGCTTGCTACTGCGCCCCGAGTCTGATCGGGCTGGCCGGCGTCTGTGCGTAGAGGCGGCCGAGCGCGCGGAGGACCCCGAGGTCGCGCGGCGGGAGCGGCTGACGGCGCTCTTCTATGCGCTCGGTGACGCCCTCGGGCTTGCTTGCTGTCGGCCTAACCCTATGTACCCTAACCCTACCGTGCGCTCCTGAGTCAGGCTCAGGCGGGCACTGCGCCGTGCTGCCCTGCGAGTGCGCTTGATCTGGTCCTCAGATGCGCCGGCGCGCGCGTGCGCGGGGGCCCTGACGCCGCGTGCGCCGCTGCGTGTACGGCAGACACGGACCTGTCCGGGACGCTGGATGTTGGCGAGTTTCGCGACGCCATGCGGCGGTTTGGCTCGGAGCTGGACGGTCGGGCAGCAGGTGCGCGCATGGCCGACTGCACTGGTGCTGAGACCCTTTGCTGCAAAAGCCTTACAGAGCCACCCGGCATAGGAGGGACCACATGCAAATGCTTAAGTTTCCACACCACGCAAAGTGGCTAGGTCAGTGCTTAACCTTCGCTCTTGAAGGCGGAGTAGTGTTCGTCCGAAGTTTTCCATTCCACTGTGTGCTGGGGCCAGGTTTGCAGAGAGGTATGCGACCCAGCGTAGAGTCCGTGGTTGACTCACTACCGCTCTGCAAACCTGACTCTAGCACACAGTGTATTGGCAAACTCTGGACGTGCTCTGCACCACCTTTAAGAGCGCAGGTTGAGCACTGCCGCCCTCCGTACCGGCCTGGGGCCTCATAATGCTATGCCCTTCCTGGCACGCTGGCCTGTGTGCAGCACCGCTTGTGAGCAAGAGCTGAGCGCGCAGGCAAGGTGCTGGATACCCTCGACATCCATGGCTCCATCTCACTAGAGCATTTCTTGACCATCGCGGAGGCGCGCCTGCCGACTCTGTCAGACTTGCCGCCTCTGTCTTTTCACCTCTCTGTTTGGACCCAGCTCTGTGACGCCTGCAGACCCTGCGGTGATAGCAGCAGGCACACTCTCTGCAGGGACAATGTGCGTACAGAATGCGTACAGAATGGCAATGCATGCGTCATGCAGGGCCGGCATCCGCTGTTCACCTTGCATGCTCAGGACTGCATTTGGCAAGATGCGGGAAGCGCGCGGCGTGTCCCCTGCCTCTGCATTGCGGCCCTCTCACATCGCCGTGTATGGCGCCCCTCTCACATTGCCGCGTGCAGGCGCGGGGGCCGCATTGGCAGGCCCCCGCACCCTCCGGAAGCGCCGGGCGGCTCAATGTCAGGCAGCGGCGGCGGTGTAAGCATCGGCGGCCCTGGCCGGCAGACGGAGGATGCTGAGGGTAGGGTAGGGTTAGCCCAAAGCCTCACACCGGCAGCGCGCGCGGCGCGGCAGGCAGAGGAGCTGGTGGCGAAGACGCAGCTGGCCACCTGGCTGCGCAGCCGCGCATATGTGGAGCAGCTGCCCAACCACCTGGACAGCCTGCTGTAGGCGTGCGCCGGCTGCGCAGCCAGCGCTGTGCAGCCGTGCGGCTCGCGCGGCGTGCGGTGCAGCACAGCGCGCCCACGCGGCGCCGCCGCACGCCCCGGCCGCACTGTCTGTGCCACTTTGTGACTACCAGCTGCGGCGGCTGCCAGCTGCAGAGTGCGCTGCGCTGTAAAAGCGGCACAGCGGGATGGGGCGCGTGGCTGCAGGACTGTGCCGCTCTGGTGTGTTTTGTGTATCACTTTGATTTACAGATTGCTTGAGAGAGGACGCAACATGTAGTAGCGATGCTCGCGATGGATCTTTGCAGTGTGCATGCACAGAGCTGTGCAGCTGCAAGCTGCAGTGGATGCTCCCCGCATGACATGGCCGTAGCAGAGTCGCTCAGAAACGCCTAGTGATTGGGTGATTGCAGGACATTACCATTGCTAGCGGCTGCCTTACAGTCAAGTGAACATGCAAACGTTAAGCAGGGTGCATGCAATGCGCTGTATGAAGCATTAGACTTGGGGCAGGCGCGCCTCTGCAAGCTTGCCTGGGGCATGACGTGCGGTCAACGCAGCAGAGCGCCAGGGAAGCGACAGACTGCAAGACAAACCAGCGTAGCAAGCACATGAGCGAGCATGCTGCAAAACGAGACCGCAGAGACCATAAGAGCATGCATTGCAATGCAAACCGGGGTCCAGCCAGAAGCAAGCACTGGTGGTCGTGGCGCTTTGCCAGCGTGCTTAGCTGGATGTGCCCTCACTCCTGCGTATTCCACTATGCCCAAGACCATGTAACTGCTGCCCAGCGCGTGACAAGCATCATAAGCAGGCACGGCATCCGCGCTTGGAGATGCAAGCCCGCACATTGTCGGGGCAGAGGCCCTGGTGGGAGGGGGGGTCGGGTGTACGCCCGCAAAGATGCGCAGCGCACCCTGCAACATCATGCCGCATGGTCCTCAGCAGCTCAGACTCTGCCTCAGCAGCATCGGCAGCCCCCTCCCCCGCACCTCTTGGTGCTCAACAAGGCCCCTGAGTGTCAAGCTGGCACCCCCAAAAAAACCCAAAAACACTTATAGCAGGCCGGACGATGTGCCCGAAGTTAGGTCCACAGCGTCTACGCGCACCCGCAGCCCCCATACCACCAGTAGCAGGGGTGCATTGTATTTGCACTAGAGTTTCTGCACTACAGCTTACTCCCACACACACAGAGCCCAGCGAGCTGCTTTGCAGGCCGATGCAGCAAGCACACCTCTACAAACACAATCACTCTCTGACGGCGGCGGAAATGCACATGCTGCACCAGCGCTCGCCGCGTCAGGCCAATCCCGCTGCCAGCAGGCGCAACCATACACGTCCAAACCATGCCTGCGCGTGCTTCTCTGCGGGGCGCTCTGCCGCCCACTGCCCAGCGCGGCCGCCCGCTAGCCGCACCGGCGCTGCATGCAGGCAGCAGGATGCACATGCCGCTTGCTGCGCCCTCGCCGGGGGCGGCCACGTCAGCTGACGGCGCCGGCGCTGCACACATGCAGCAGGCTGCACGCGCCGCCCGGGCCGCCCTCGCCGGGGGCGGCCGCGTCAGCTGACGGCCCCAGGGCTGCACGCGGGCAGCAGGCCGCGCGCCAATTGGGCCGCCCTCGCCTGGGTGCGTTAGCTGACGGCGCCGGCGCTGCATGCGGGCGGCAGGCCGTGCGCACTGCCCAGGGCGTCCTCGCCGCTCGGCATCCTCCGCGCCGCGCCGTTGGGCAGGCCTGCGCACACCCAGGGAGCTCCTCGGCTGGCGTCGCGGGGCAGGCAGGCCTCCCGGCCTGCTGCCAGGGCTTTTGCCGTGCAGGCGTAACAGTCGCCCGTCCCGTGCTAAGTGGCCCGCCTACACTGCAGCCCGAGCGCACCTGGACCTCCTGCAGGCCCGCCAGCATGCCAGTAACCCCTGTGACATCTACATGGCATCCACATCAGGGCTTTCTTCCGCCAGCCAGCACCCTCACCCTCATTTTCTCCCACCCCTGGTGTCCCTGCAACATCAAGTAACGGCCCCAGGCGGCCAATCAATGCAACCAGCCCGCTCGCCCGCCACGCGGTGCAACAGGGCTGCCAGGGCCGCACCGCCATACGCGCCGCCCCGCCGGCCGGCGCCCGCCGCGTCGCCGTTGGCGCGCGCGCCCGACGACGCGCCCGGCTCGGATGACAGCCGCGAGCCGCCCGACCCCGACGGCTCCGAGTCGGTCTGCGACGCGCCGCCGGCGCTGCGCTCGGCCGCCGGCGCGGCGCCCGCCGCATGCGATACCGCCTGCGGCCCGCACGGCGCCCATCATGCTGTGCGGTCAGCCGCAGCACCTGTGAGCAAGGCAGAAGCTTGGGGTGCAGGTGCGAGCAGCCTGTGTCTCGCGGCCGTCCTTCAAGATCCTGCCTCGCCACCTGCCGCCCGCCCCGGCCCTGTTCCGGCGCTCATGCGCGGAGTGTGCCGGCCAGCACGCACTGCACAATGCGCATAGAGAGCATGCGCTGCAACGCTGCGACGCGAAGCCTTGTGACCAGCCCCTTGCGCGGGCCTCTACGAGCTGTACACACCTTGCTCTGATGCAGATGCAGGGTGGCGCCCAGGCGCAAGTGCCAGCAGCCCATACATTGTCACGAGCACAACAGCATGTGTTGCCTGCGTAGTCCCAGTCTAGCAGGCACATGGAGTCGAGGGCCAGTCTAGCAGGCACATGGAGTCGAGGGCCAGCGGCTGCAGCACCAGGCCACCCGCGGCGCCGCACGCTTGCAGGCAAAAAACCCTACCCTGGCCCTCTCCTGGCGCGCGAGACGGCGCACCGAGTTGGGCTCCAGCGGCTGCAGCACCAGGCCGCCCGCGCCGAGCAGCGCGCCGCGCGGCAGCGGCCGCCCCGACAGGCTTCGGTTGATCGCGTCCAGGTCCTTGCCGGGCGACTGGTACGCGCTCGCGCTCTCGCCCAGCCGTGCCGACAGCCGCGGCGCGCCGCCCACAAAGCGCTGCGCGCGGCGCGCGCACGCGTGAGCCCGGGCGCTCGGCGGCGGCTCTGACGGCGGCCTCGCCGGCGCTGGGAGTGGCGTCCCGGTGCAGCAGCTAGGGCACGGGGGCAGGGGTAAAGCAGGGAGCGGGCGTGGGGAGCGTCGCATCAACGCACGGTCGCAGCTGAGCGCGTCCGTGAGGGGGCCCCACGTAGTATGTGAGTTCAGGGCCACGCGGCGCCGCCGCCTGCTGCTAGTAAACTTAAGACATCCTCGCTACTTGTACCTATTGCTTTCTTTTCCCCTTTTTTTTCCCACAGGGCAGGCGGCCGGCGCGCCGCACCTGCTGCGGCGACTCGCGCAGCGGCGAGATGAAGACCTGGCAGGCGCGGCCGGGCGACACAAACTTGGCCCCGTGGCCGGCCGCGCCGGCGGCGGCCTCGGCCGGCGGCGGCGTGCCGAACAGGTGGTGCGCGCCGCCGCCGCCGCCGCCGCCGAGCCCGGCCGCCGGCCGCGCCGGCGTGCCCGGCAACGACAGCGCCGGCGGCCGCACCAGCGCGGCCTTGCCGCTGCCCAGGCGCAGCACGAAGGCCTTGACCGCCGGGATGAACACCGCGTTGTAGAACTCGATCACGTCGCCCGTCTTCACCACCTGCGCGGCCGCGCAGGCCCTGGGTTAGGGTAGGGCTCCCGACGGGGGGGGGGGCAGGCGGCCGCGCCGCCGGCTCGATGCACTGCTCTGCCGCCGTGCTGGTAGTGCGCTTGCCGCCCGCGACGGCGCTCGGGGCCTGGTGCCGACACTGGCGTTCCGCCGCGCACGCCACTGCGCCTGATGCAGGCCTCTGCCGCCGCGGGCGCGCCCGGCGCGCCCAGCGGCCGGCGCCAGTCAGCGTGACGGGGCTCATGCAAAAGCTGGGCGTGCCAGGCACGCAAGTGAAAAGGACGGGGGTGCATAGTTGGGCTTAGGGCTGCGCGCGCGCCCGCGTGTTGGGGTCGGTGAGCGTGATGGCGACCGTGCGGAAGATGGGCGTGCCGGGCAGGCATGCCACGCGAGGGAAGGGTTAGGGTTTTGGGCCGCGCGCGCGCCTGCAGGTCCGGGTCGGTGAGCGCGATGGCGACCGTGCGGAAGATGGGCGTGCGGGCCTGCGGCTGGCGCTTGTAGTGCGCGATGATGTCCTTGAACGTGACCTGCCGCAGCGCGTGCACCTTGGCCACGCCGTACAGCGCGCTCAGCAGCAGCTGGTCCAGGTGCCGGCCGTACAGCAGGTGCGTGTGCTCCAGCACCGCGTGCGTGACCATCGTGTACACCTGCCGCCCGCGCGCGCGCCGCCGTCATAAACCCTGATGCTACCCTATACCGGCTCCGGCAGCGCCCCGGCCGCCGCGCAGGACACACAAGGACTCCCTAGACCGCGGCCTCGACCACCAGGCGCTCCCCAATGCCGGGCGGAGGCAGGGGCGGAGGCGGGGGCGCGCGGCCGCGCCTGGCTGAGCACGTCCTGGCGCTCCAGCGGCTCAAAGTCCAGGCGGCCGCACAGGTCGGCCAGGCGCAGCGCAGCCAGCTTGAGCACCTTGGCCAGGAAGTCGGCCAGCACCGCGCGCCCCGGCCGCTCGAGGCCCTCGCCCGGCGGCCCGAACGCCGCCGGCAGCGCGCCGCTGCCGCCGCCCGCCTCGCCCGAGCCTGCCGCCAGTCGCATGCTTGGCCCGCATGCCAGGCAGGGCCGCAGGCAGAAAGCTGCCGCCGTGCAAGTGCCGCACCACACTGCCGTAATACAGCCGCCAGCTACGCAGCGCAGCGCAGCTTGCAAGCGGTCCGGGCTTGCGGGTGCGGCCATGGGCACGCAGGGCTTGCGGCACACCCTGGCGCAGCGGGGACGCCAGGAAGGACTGGAAGGCCGAGGTGTCGCTCTTGCGCCGCGGCGACAGCAGCCCCAGCCGGTCCGCGCCACCCTGCCGCGCCGCAACAGGCGCGCAGGTTACAGTCGGGTCCAGTCAGGGCGGCAACAGCGCCGTGCGTCAACACCTGGTCGCTGGCGATCTGGAGCACGTGACAGCATGGAACGTGACAGCGCACGCCGCAGGTCTTGAGCCGCGCCGCAACCCGGCCCATGACACGCAGAGGCACGCGCGGGCCTTCTAGCGCGACGCGTGGAAGCCCACCCGCAAGCTCTCCGCGACCGCGGCGCGCCCGGCGCAGCAGGCGGGTGGGAAGCCCGCGCACCGAGGCGGCGGTGACGAGCGTGGCGGCGGCGGCGGCCACGTCGTCCGGCACGCCGCGCAGCGCGTCGGCGGCCGCCGACGCGGCCGGCGCGGACGCGCCCGCGCCCGCGCTCGCTGGCCGCGCGGCCTTGGTGGGTGTGCCCGCGGGCGTGCCGTCGCGCGTGCGCTTGGTGGGCGTGCTCGCCGCGCTGCCGCCGGCGCCGCCGCCGCTGGTGCTGCGGTCGGACGGCCCCGCCTGCGGGCGCTGTGCAAGCCGCCCGTCAGCGGAGGGCGGGTGACTGGTGGGGCTGCGCGCATCAGCCTCATGCGGTGCGTTCGCCGCATTGCAGGCTGTGAGGGGCGCGGCGGCCTTCTGGAAGGGGGCTGGGGCGGGCGCGCTCACGCCGCGCGCTCCCAGAGCCTGGCCTGGGCGGAGAGCCAGGCTTGCCGCAGCACCGCGCATATTAGGGTGCGAGCAGCCGGGGTGGTGGGTGACTTGCGAATGGCGCGGCAGTTCGAGTATCGCTCGCACATCTCATGGCAACCCGTGGCGCTCCCTGAGACGGCCCATCTCATGGCAGCGCATCGGCGCGGCGCTCCGGGAGCATGCCTGGTTCTCGTCCGGCGACCCGCGCGGGCTGGCCGGCGACGCGCCCGCGGCGCTCTGCGGCGACCCCGCCGACGCGGGCGCGCAGGCGGCCACCAGGAGCGGGTACAGGCTGCTGCCGCGCTGCCAGGCCAGCGCCTCCAGCACCTGCGCGCGCGCATCGGCTTCTTACCGCGGTAGGGTAGGGTGAGGGTTAAATGTACCCTATCCTGCGCGCTCGGAGGTGACCCCGCCAACGCTGGTGCGCAGGCGGCCATCTGGAGCGGATACAGGCTACTGCCGCGCTGCTAGTTCAGCGCCTCGAGCACCGGCACACGCGCATCAACTTCCTGGCGCCGCACAGCTACTCAACCTTGCCTTACCTAACCCTCAGCGCCCTGAACTGCACCTGGCGTGCAGGCGCCCGCCAGGGCGCGCAGCCCCGCCCGCTCGCCGCTGCCCGCGCCGAACAGCACCCTCCGGCCGCAGCGCGCCTGTCATGCGGCCAGGGGCGGGATCGGTGCAGACGGCGAGCGCGCCTGCCCCCACCCCCAGCAAGCAGCCTGCCAGCCTGACGAGAGCCACAGCGCACGCCCGCCCGCCAAGCCGGCGTGCCAGCGCGCCCAGGTGCGCGGCCCGCCTTATGCACGGCTGAGCTGCGGCGCACCCGCTCCTCGATGCTGAACAGGTGGCGCTTAAGCTCGCGCGGCAGCGCGGGCGCGTGGCGCACAAAAGGCCCGACCAGCTTGCAAAGGTCGAACGCCGGCAGCGCCAGCCGCTCCAGCACCGCGGGGAACTGCAGCGTCACCTGCGCGCGCGGCCGGCGCGCCGCCATCGTGTAGGGTAAAGAGTATAGAGTACGGGCCCAACCAGCCTGCACGGGACGAATGCCGGCAGCGCCAGCCGCTCCAGCACCGCCGGCGCTGCGCACACTGCGCGAGCGGTCGGCGCGGCGGGGCGCGCCATGCAGTAGGACGCGGCGACCAGCTCGAACGCCAGCGCCAGCAGGCACGTGTGGAAGCTGGCCGAGCCGAGCAGCGCGGGGAAGGCCGCGCGGCCGGTGCGCGCCTCCTCCGCGCGCAGCAGCGCCTCCAGCACGCGCAGGTACAGCGCGGTGCCCTGCCGCGGCGGGTCCGTAACCCTAATCAGGGTACTGTGTAGGGTGTTCTGAAGGGTGTTACAGCAGAGCGTGCCTTCTGCACGTGACACAGCGCGTTCGCACCGTCGCAAAAAAACAGGGCGCGCGGGCCGGGCGCAGACGGGAACCCGCCGCTGCTGGGGCCCGCGGTGCTGATCGGCACGGGACCCCACGGCGGCGCATCGTCGTGCGCCACTGCGGTGTCATGGCGCGGCATGGCGGCAGGGCTCAGCCGCACTGGCCGGGCGCCGGGGTCGGGCGGAGGCCGCCCCTGCGTGCGGGCGCGCGCGCCGGGTCGGCGCACCTCGCGCCGGTGCTCCAGCGCGACGCTGGTCTGCATGAACGCCGGGCCCGGCGGCGGCGGCGCCGGCGGGAACACCGCGGCCGCCAGCGCGTCCAGCTGCGCCATGACGCCCGCGCCGACGTCCGCACCGGCCGCGTCGAAGTAGCGCTGCAGCTCCGCGGTTGGCTGCGCGCGCCGGACGCAGCGGCTGGCAACGACAGCAACCCTAGGACACCCTGCCTGCTCACTCATGGTCGGTGACAGGGTGGCAGCAGGGCATCTGCAAAATCTACGCAGCCGGGCCGTTCAACAGGGCCGCGCCGGCTGTGTGCACTCGAGCGCCCAGCAGCGCGGCCACCCGGGAGCGGAGCGAGGCAGCACAGGCGCACAAGCGCGGGCATCGAGCGCGAAAGGGCGGGCGGGCTTGGGGACGGCGGCGGGCCGCGCGCGCGCGCCTGCTCAGGCGTGCGCGCCGCCAGGTCGCGCAGCCAGGCGGTGGACGCGAGCGACTCGCTGATGGGCGTGCCGGCCGCGGCGCCGCCGGGCGTCGCGAAGAAGCTGGCCGCGCTCAGGCGCACCGGCGACGGCGTGCGCAGCGCGGCGCCGCCGCCCGGCCGCAGCGGCGACGGTAGCAGCCGCAGCGGCGTGCCCGGCGGCGCGCCCGCCCTGCGCCCAGGCGCCCCTGCCCTGTTCACGCCTCTTTTTTTTTTTGGGCAATGACCATGGCTCTGTAACATGAAGGAACCTCACAGCATGTGCGCGGTTGCGTGCAGGGCAACAGGCAGCTGGCCATGCTTCATGCGCAATGCCCGTCGCTCTCTTCCGGCAAACCAGTGGGCTATGTCCGCATTTTGCACCTCGCCACTGCAGTGCTGCAGGGCAAGCTGTCCTGCTCGAGCGCCGCGCATACAGCAGCAGTGCAGCGCGGCGCAGCGAGGTGCGGCGAGCGCACCCGACGCCGCGGCCGGGCGTGCCGACGGTGCAGCGCGACAGAGTCGGCGGCGTCGCGCCCGGCAGCAGGCCCGGCAGCGCCGCCGGCGTCGAGGCAAGGCCCGCCGCGCCGCCAGCCGCCGCGGCCGCCGCAAACGGCCGCTCGTCCAGCTCGCACGCCGTGTCGTACACCTGGAGGGGCGGCACGCAGGGCGTCGATGCAAGCGGGTGCCGCGAACAGTGCCGGCGCTCACAGCAGAGCGCGCAGCGCAAGCGCTGAAGTGAGAGAGGCATCAACAGTGAGCGACAGGCAGAGCTCCCACCGCTCACGGCTGGGCCGTATGTGTGCGCAACAAAACCTCTGTGGCCAGGCGACCGCAGTGCAGGCTGAGGACATGATGCCTGGGTAAAGTCGTATGGCCACCGCAGCCCTGTCACCGTACGTTCTTGACACCAGGGCAACTTGCGCGCTGCCTTGCACCGCCCAGCAGCCGCAGCAGCTTTGTTCCAGACAGCGCGCACCGCCTCATACGCGGCGTCAAGAGCCGCCGTCGCTGCCGCAATTGCTGCCGGGTCCATAAACAGCCTCTCAGCGCGCTGGCGCCCGCCTGCCGCCGCGCTGCCGCCAGCCGCCTCCGCACCCGCCCCCCGCTCGCCATCCCCGCCCGCGTCCCCTGCGCCACATCACGGCGAGTTCGTCGCGCGTACTCAAGGTTACCCAGATAACGCGGCAGGCGCAGGCCACACTTTGGTGCGTGCCCTAGGCCCCAAGGTCAGATCCCAGCAGCCTCCGCGCCCGCGCCCGCCGCCGCGGCGGCGTCACGGCCACGCAGACCGGCTGCCCACGCCGCTCTCAAGCTAGAAACGAGAGCCAAAGCGCTGCGCGCGCGCCGGGCCGGGCGGCCGCCCCACGCGCGCCACGCAAGTCCTACAATGCCACGCCCGTGCCGTGCCGCGACACACGCTCGCTCTGCATGGCCCGCACCGCGCGCCAGGTCAGGCAGCAGCTCCGCCATGAGCGCGTCCAGCCGCGCCGCCAGCGGCCGCAGCTCCGCCTCCGCCACCTTGTTGGCGGCCGCCAGGCGCGCGAGCGCGCCGCCGCCGCGTCCGCCGCCGCCGCCGCCGCCGCCGCCGCCGCCGCCGCCGCCGCCGTTGCCACCGCCCGGCACAGGCGCGCCCGCGCCGGGCGTGTGCGCCGCAGCCGGCTCCGCGCCCGCGCCCGCGCCGCCGCCCGCGCGCAGGCGCTCGGGCGGCACGTGCGCATGCGCGGCCGCGAGCACGCAGACGAGCAGGTTGAACGAGGCGACCAGGTCGGGGAAGGGCGGCAGCAGCCGCGCCTTGGCCACCACGTACAGCCGCCAGCACAGCCCGAACGCGCTCGGCTCGCCCGCCGGCGCGCCGGCCGGCATGTCAAAGTGCGCCTGGAACAGGTCCTGCGCGCGCGGCGGCGCGCCCGCGGCGTCGGGCCGGCGCGGGCGGGCGTTCGCAGCTCCCGGCGGACAGACGGCAGCTTGCCATCGTGCAGCAGTGCCGCACAGCCGCGGGCGCGCAACACCCCGCAGCGCCGCAGCAGCGCGTCAACGCCTGCCGCGGCCTGAAGCGCGCCAGCGGGCGGCTGGCTCGTCGCCGGCAGGAGCCGACCTTGGCAGCGGGCCGCCCGCAGCGCGACACACAGCGGCTCCTGCCGCAGACGCCGCCCAACCGCCAGCCCGCAGGCGACCTGGGCAGGGCTGGCGCAGGCGCAGGCGCCGCACCCGGCACTTTTTCGCGAGCACGGTCGAGTAGACAAACACGCTCTGCAGCTCGCGCAGGCGCAAGCGGCGCTCCAGCGGCGGGCTGTCGCCGAAGAGCAGCGCCAGGTTGGGCTCCGCCCGCTTCACCGCCACCGGCAGCTCCTTCAGAAAATCCGCCAGGCTGCGCGCCGGCGCACCGCTCGGTCGCGCGCAGGCTCCAGCCCGGAGCCGGCGGTGTCATAGCCCCCACTTGGCGCACACAGCCCGGGGAACCTGCCATGCAGGGACCTTTCCCGCCAAAGCAGCCAGGCGGCCGATCGAGCTGCCCGCTCCCCGTGCGGGCCGGCACCTGAGGTCGAACGCACGCAGGATCTCGCCCAGGCTCGGCCCGCTGCCCCTGGCCGGGCTCCGGAGCGCCCGGGCGATGAACAGGATGCAGGCCTTCCACAGACGCAGCGGCTCCTCCGCCTCCTGCGGCGTCCGGGCGTCAGCCGCAGTCGCCGTCCGGCCCCGGCGACCCCGCATTGCACGCCGGCTTCCCGGGCCAAGGATTCTCCGGTCTGCCCCTTCAAAATGATGGTGGTTCATGCCAGAGCCCTACCCGTAACGGAGACTCTGGCACAGGCGCAGCCGCCTGGGCGGCTGCCCATGTCGGCTGCGCGCGTGAGCGGCGCGCACCTGGGCAGGCTGCGCGCCCACCGTGTCCGTGATGGCCGTCCTGCATCGGTCGTAGATTTTCTGCGCTAGCTCCGCAGTGCCGGGGTCCAAGGCCAGCCGCAGCCCCTCGCCAAACTCCCGCTGCGGGCCCATGGTGTCCAAGACCTGATGTCTTTAGCGCACGCCGGCTCAGCCAATCGTGCTACCAACGACTGGCGGCAGCATGGCGGGTGCGAGCTGGATGGTGCTCAGGCACTGCTTGTGAGGCGGTGCACAAGATTGCCCCGATCTTGGACATGTGCGCTCACATCACAGGGGCCGGCACTTTCTGGGCCTGCCAGGGTCCGACTCCTCGCTTCTACTTGGCATGGCAGGATTGAAAGCTAGTACCAGCATTACAGTCATTGCAGTGATCAGCATCGCATCGCAACTGAGGCCTGAGCAGCCTAGGTGGCTCATACAGGCAGTACGTCTGACCGTTGCCCACTGGGAAACCGCGGCTCCCCCCAAGCCTGTCTGCTGCGGAACCTGCAAAACTTCACGGCGACGCAGGCACAGTGCGTTCGCGGGCGCGCCCAGCCGCACAGCGGGTCCTGACGAGCAGGCGCTGCCCCGCACGGGGGCCTGCAAACGCGCGGCGCCTTCAGGCGCCCTAGCCGTAACCCTGAGCAAAGCACGGGCCGGGGGTGGGGGACCTGCGGGGTGGTGCTCCGAGCCGCCGGCCTGCATGCGCAGGCGCCCTCGGCTATGCCAGCGTGGTGGAGCCCTCGCCGTGTATGAAGCGCGGCGCCGCGCGCGTGTAGATATGCGTCTCCGCGGCCACCGCAGTGCGCACGACCTTGTTCAGTGTCTGCACCGCCTGCAGCGTCGGCCCGTCCAGGAACTGCGCGCCGGCCGGGTAGGGTAGGTTAGGTTCCGCCGTGAGGCCGGGCGGCCTGCTCAGGCGGCGCGCCGCGCAGCGCGCCCGGCGGCGGCGCGCGCTGTGTGTTGCCAGGGGGCGCGCAGCGCGGGCTGGCGCACGGCGGGCACGGCTGGCGCCTACCTGGAGACGCCGGGCTGTTTGCGCATGCATGCATAACCCCACCATGCAGCGCTCGAGCCGAGCTTCACTGCGCCATCCTCGCTGGAGCAAGGCATCTGACCAGGCCAGCCATGCAGCAGACACAGGCGAGCGCTGCTGTACAGAGACCCTGGTCAGCGCTCGTCATACACCGCCAGGCAATGCCCAGCCGCTGCAACCATCACAGCGGCATTTCGCCCGCTGCACGCAGGGTGGGCTCAGAATGCAGCTCGAAGTACGCTGGCGCCTGGCGCGCAGGTGGCAGCAGGGCGCGCTGGCCGCACCCGCAGCTCGCCCTCAATCCGCTCCTCGATGAGCCGGTCGAGCGCCTCCGCGCTCTCCGGGAACGCCAGGGCGGCGTTGCGCAGGCCCATGTTCCAGCCCTGCAGGGTTTCCCGCCGCCCCCTCAGCCGGCACAGCCTCCCGCACGGGCACCCTGCCAGGCGCCCGCCTCGCGCCGCGCCCCAGTGCCCACGGCACCGCGCTGCGGGCCTGCCCGGGGCGGCGGGCGAGGCGGCCGGCCGGCCACGGAACAGGCGCGCGCGCCCGGGGCGCACCCAGGTGTCGACGTAGGACGGGATGTGCTGCGTGTAGGGCACGACGCGCGGGAAGACGGAGGCGATGGTGCGGTTGATCGCCGTGAACACCTCGCCGCAGCTCAGCACGCCGGCCGGCCCGCTCTGCGTGACGAACACGCCGTCGGGCGCCAGCTTCCGCTGCACCACGCCGCGGTAGAACTCCTCGGTGTACAGCTGCGCGCGCGCGCGGCCGCCACCTCAGGCGTGCTAGGGTCAGATGTAGAGTAGGTTTATCCCTGCTCTATATCTCCTCACCCTATCGCCGTGGGCAAGCGCCATGGCGCGCGCATGGCACTGTGCCCCACCGCGCCACGACGCGCTCAGCAGCCCCGCAGATGCACAGCAGGCTCAGGGCGGGAGCCGCCCAGCGCACGGCCGGGCGCCGCCCCGCCACAACACTGAGTGAAGGCACGCCGTGGGGGCGCCTGCCGAGGGCTGTCAGGCCAGGCACGACCGCCGGCTGTGCGATGCGCCTGGGGCAGCTGGCACGAGGCCCCTCCTACGTCATGCCCCGCGCGCCGTCACCTGGACAGCATAGGCATAGGGCAGGGTACCTGGTAGCACGGCCCGCCCTCCACCGGGTCGGCCAGGTCGCCAATGATGACATCGAAGCTGCCGTCCGGGAGGGCCTCCAGCGCGGCGCCGGCGTCGTTGATGATGAGCTCCAGCCGCGGGTCCGCGAACGCCGCCTTGTTGGCGGTCAGGTGGCGCTCGCAGAACTCGCACACGACCTGCGCGCAGAGCGCCGCGTCGGCGCGCCGCGCGGGGCGCGGAGCGCTCCGGCCTGCATGCGCGCGTGCGCGCGGAGGAGCGCGCCCCGCGAGCGCGGCTGCGCGGCGAGGCCCCGCCCGCAGGACAGTGCTGCAGCGTGCGTGACCAGGTGCCCCCTGAATCCAAGGCATGAGCTGCCAAAATGCATGTGGTTAGGTCACAGCCCAGCACAGCAGTCAGACCACCGGCAGACGGCCTCTGGGCAACAATAACACACCCGCATCTGACCGGGCATGGGCAGAGCGCCCGGATAGCAGTCTCCAATGCCGCAGCATGCACGGCAACCCCTGCCCCGCAGCACGCGAGCCGCCGCCCGGCGCGCGCCTTGTCGATGTCGACCATGACCACGCGCTCGACGCCGCGGTGCCGCAGCACCTCGCGCGCGGTTGCGCCCTCGCCGCCGCCGCAGATGAACACGCGGCGCGGCGCCGGGTGCAGCAGCAGCGCCGGGTGCACGAGCAGCTCGTGGTACACCCACTCGTCGGCCTCCGCGCTCTGCGCCTTGCCGTCCAGCAGCAGCACCTGCGCGCCGCGCGCCCGTCGCGCGGCGCCTCAAAGTGCTGCTGGCGCGCGCGCCGGTGGCAACCGAGGCGAGGTGGGCCAAAGCCACTTGAACAGAAACTTGCAGCCCGCGCTGTCATGTAAATTGCACTCTGCGCCTAGTCGGGCACTTACGCTGGAGCGGCGACGAGTTTCACACGTCCTTTGAATGCTCAAAATACAGCGCCGTGAAAACAGGACGCAGGATACCAGCGTGTCTTTGCTTCCCGGGAGCCACTGCTCAGTGGCTGGCGCCAGGTCGAAACGCAGGCAGTGGCAGGAACCTTGGAATGCAGATAACCACGTTGGCAGCCTGACACTTGCATCAGGCTTGCCTGCAGCTTCCTGCAACAAGCGCAGAGTGTTTGCCCTGCAATCCGCCCGGCCACAGCGCATGCGCAGGAGGCGCGCCTTGGCAAACGGGCCCGACTCTATGAGCTCCACAGTCTGGAAGTCACTTTTGCCGGAGTAGAGCTTCTTCTTCACAAGAATGCTCCACTTCAGGTCCTCCTGGATCTCCTCCTCCAACTGCGCAGCAAATCGATGTGTGATTATGTCGTCAAACGCACGGCTGCACGCGCTTCGCTGTGCCCACGTTGCGTGCTTTGACGCACAAAGCGGCGAGCGGCGCTTGCACAGGCTCGCAATGCAGGCGGCGCGCTTATGTCTGGACAAGCACTTTCTTGGACAACAGCTTTCTCCCAGGCTGAGGGCTGTATGGCCGCAGGGGACGCTGAGTGCTGCAAATTGAAAAGCACTGCGCGTATCCAGCGCACCCACAGCCGGTTGATGCCTCCGTTCTCCAGCTGGTATGCCATTGCCCCCCCGCGCCCCAGTCCGGCTGGTGGTCTACGTTCTCCCCTCCTCTACACAACGTACAACTCTCTGTTTTTGCACGGAGTGCACCTGACGCCGCCAGGTGCAAAAACAACGGGGCTCAAGTGCAGGGCCGCTCTCAGTTACCCTGCTCCAGGCCCTAGCCGATGCTCGGACTCGGGAGTCTGTAGCATCCATAGTGTCGCCTAGTAGCTGAGAGATAGGTAGGCGCGTGCTGCTCACTTGAGTGACAGTACCACCGCCGCCCGGATGCCCACCGGCACCCCAGGCATTATCACCCCCGTGATCACTGACGCCTTTGTCCGCTTGGCCGCCCGCGTGACCGACCGCGCATCGGGCCCGACAGCCGCTCAGCGCAGCACCAGCAGCAAAGGCGGGGCAAGCAGGAGCACTTTAGCGCAGAGGTGGCGCAGAGCAGCGTCCACGCGCCCAGGTGCGAAGCGTGGCCCGCACAAGTCTCTGCGCAGAGCTGCCTATTGGTCGACGGGTGTGGCGGAGCGGGTGGAGCACGACGCTGCGCTCCATGCCCTATGCAGAATTTGCCCGTCGTCCAGGATGCTCGACCTGCTGTTTGCTGTTCAAGGGAGAGCTTGCAAGACAGGCTGGCCGCGCAGGACCGGCGCCCGGGCGGCGGGCGCAGCAGAGCATGGTGCGCGTCGCGGACGCGAACGGCGCGGAGGCGCCGCTGCTGCAGGGCGGCGGCAAGCCCGGCGTGCTGCCGGACGACGACCACCCCTTCTGGGTCGGGCCCGCGCTGTCGGTCTACCAGAACGCGGGCGGCCCCAACACGAACTGGGCGGAGTATGAGACGCACCGCAACCACCTGGGCCAGCCAGTGATTGAGGCGCGCCCACGCTGCTTCCTGGCGGCTGTAGCACCGGGCGTTGCGTCCCTCGTCTTGCGGTGCCTCTATCACGCTTGCTGCCGTAAGCAACCACCTGGGCCAGCCGGTCATTGAGGCGCGCCCGCAACTTAGTCCAGCAGCTGCAGCAGCGGGTGTTCTGTGCCTCGTTGTGGGGTGTCTCTTCCGCGGGGTGCTCTTATGCGCTTGCTGCTGTAAGCAAACCACCTGGGCCAGCCGGTCACTGAGGCGCGCCCGCGCCCCAGCCCGGCTGGCTGCAGCAGCAGGCGCCGCGTCCCTCGTCTCGTGGTCCCTCTTTGCCGCATGCTGTTGCAAGCCAGCCGACTGTCGAGGCGCGCTCGTGGCTCAGTCGGGCGGCAGCAGCAGCGGGCGCTGCGTGCCTTGTCGGGCAGTGCCTGTCGCGCGCGCTGCTGCAAGCCCGAGGTGGTGAGCGGGCGCGGCCTGGCAGGGGGGCGACCGTTGCGGCAAGTCCACCAATTTCTGGGAGTATTACGAGGAGGACATCGCGCGCGCCGTGTCGCTCAACTCCACCTGCTTCCGCCTGTCGCTGGGTGCGCGCGCGCGCCCAGCGCCTCACCCATGCAGTCCGTGCAGGTTCAGCAGCAGCTCACCTGGCGGCGTCTGAAGGTGGGGGCAGCGCACGCAGAGATTTTCAGTCCAATATCAAGTGCTCACTCAGTCAGGCTGCACACGATGCTAGGCGCCTGCATGTCAGGGCATGTGCGCCTTAACATGCAGGCAGGCATGCATGTCTGCCTGCATGCAACGTGAGATGCCAAGGCCCACATGCGCTGCTCGGGTTCAGGCTTCTGCAAATACCCATATTGCCTACGTACTGCAATCCATATGTGGCTGTCAGTGGCGCACGTGCAAGTCATCACAGGACTGAAGCGCTGCGTCGTTGCGCAGAGTGGGGCCGCATCGAGCCGCAGAAGGGCTGCTTCGACCCCGCTGCGATTGCGCACTACCACAAAATCTTCGACTGCCTGATCAGGTGCGCTGCAGCAGGACTGATACAGACGTCTGGGAGTCCGCATGTGGACTTGGCAGCATTGCCAGCTGCGCTCCCAAAGGTAATGCTGTAGCCGCATGTTGGAGCTGGAAGCCTGAGCAGAAACAGTGGCAGGATCAGATGTACTTATTGATGTAATAGGAGGCGTCCAATTCATCATGCGTGCGCTGCCACATGACCTTTGGCATTCAGCTGACAGGCAGTGCTGGCTGTCTGTGGCTGATGGTTGCTTCAGTGCGTCAGCGCCACTAGAAGATGTCCCCATCATGCCCTGCGCCTCGCTCTCGCTGCGTGCGGCCATGCAGCGCAGGCCCTGCTCGGACCCTGTCCAGCACCTGCCCAAGCCCTGCCCGAAACCCTGCGCCAGCTCCCGGTGCTTGGCCGCTGACCCGGTGCGCGCGCCGTGCCTGGTCGCTAGCCAACGCGCGCGCCCTGGGCGCGCAGGAATAAGCTGGAACCGGTTGTCACGCTGCACCACTTTGTGCACCCGCTGTGGTTTGACCGGCTGGGCGGCTTCACGACCGACGCAGGCATCCCGCACTTTGTGAGCTTCGCTGCGTTCTCGGTCAGGTGGGCGGCCGCCGCGGCCGGACCCAACCCTCTGCATGCATGCCAAGCCCTTGCCGCGCCTGGAGTGTCTGTGGCGGTCCGCTGCCTGGCTTTGACGTAAGGTGTGCAACACGCCCTGCAGCCTGCCTGCAACAGAGAGCGGACCTGGCATCTGCCGTTTGCCGTTGACCGCGCTCCCCGGAGCGCGCCGACGCCCGCCGCCGCCCGCAGGGAGTTCGGCGCCCAGGTGCGCATGTGGGCCACGTTCAACGAGGCGAACGTCATGGGCTTCTGCGGCTGGCTGTGGGGCCAGTTCCCGCCCGGCAAGTTCGCGCGCTTCAAGACGGCCGGGAAGCACCTGCTGACGTGCCTGCGCGCCCACGGTGCCGCGTACATCGCCATCAAGCGCCTGCCCGGTGCGCGCGCGCCCCGCAGCGGCGGCGGCGGGGCTTTCAAAGGGGTTCTTCACAAGTGCCAGAGCCAGCGCCCTTGCCGGCGGTCTGGGCATAGCGGAGCGTGCGGCGTGCGCACGGGCGGCGCCGACGCGCGTGCGGGCCCCCGCGCGCAGGTGGTAGGGTCCGGGGAAGGGTGTGTGGGCGCGCAGGCGGTTGCTTTGTGCGCGGGGGCATTTGCGCGTCTGGCGGGGCTCAGGGGAGGGCTCATGGGAGGGATGTCTGGGCGCGCAGGCGGCAGCGACATGCGCGTGGGCCTGGTGCACAACCATATGTCGTACGCGGTCAAGGACCCGCGCGCCTTCTCGGTGCGCTGGGTGCAGCCGGTCATTGACTGGCTGGACCGCGTGTGGGGCACGGCCGAGGTGGTGCGCTACTTCCGCACGGGCCGCTTCATGTGGCGCACGCCGCCGCTGTGCGGTGGCAACGTGGAGGCCGCCGACGCGCCGCCCGGCATCGACTGGGTCGGCCTCAACTTCTACGGCCGGTGCGGGCCGCAGGGGAGAGAGAGAACAACTCATGTGCCCTGTTGTGCTCTGAATAGCTCCGCTTCCTTCCTCGTGCTGTGCCCGGCCATGTCAGCGCTGCACTACCAATCCTCTGCGAGTTCGCTGGCCAGGCTTTGATACGACGCTGGCCATCGGCCTTTTGAATCGATGCTGCTATTGGGCACCGGGGAGGAGTGGAGCATGCCCAGGTGGGTGCGGTGCGGGGGCCTCGGCTGCCGCTGGCGGGTCGCCACATGGCAGTGCGCGCGTGCAGGTCGTGCATAGACTGGCGGTATGAGTCCACGTGCCGGGAGGGTGACGTGATGACAGACATGCCGCTGGCGCTGTACCCGCAGGGCCTCTACGACGTGCGCCCATGCCACCCCCCCCCCCCCCCCCCCCCCCCCTCGCCCCCTCCTTCCCACCCATGGCAGAGCCCGCCACGCTGTGGCTGCATCACCAGCCGAATAGCCGCGTGCTGCGCTGCCAGTGAACGTGCTGCGAGCGCCCACGCGCGCTGCGTCCGCCCGCGAGGCTCACGCCGCACCTCTGTGTCCAGCGCTCCGGATGCGTCGGGCGCGCCTGGGCGCTGCGTGCGGCTTGTGGTGCCTCACACAGCTCTCCGCCTGCGGCTGTGGGGCCCGGCGCCATAGAGCGCAATCGAACCGGCAAGGGTGACAAGATGGCTGGGGCCGAGTAGGGTATTGTGGCGGTGGCGGAGCTGGGCGTGCCCATCTACATCACCGAGACCGGCATCGCGGACGCCAAGGGCGACCGCCGCGCGCTCTTCCTCGACACCTACGTGCCCCAGGCGCGGCCGCGGGGCCGCCGACCCCCAGCCGCCCGCACCTGCAGTCTGTCCCAGCAGCGCTCTCGTCCCTCTCCTGACCTTGTTCATGTTGCACAACAAAAAACGAGGCGCAACAGTCCCGCACGAGAGGCTGCACATGGGGTTGCTGACGGGCGCGTGCCCGTCCAATAGATTGAGCGGGCGATCGGCGACGGGTTTGACGTGCGCGGCCTGATGGTGTGGACGCTGATCGACAACTTTGAGGCACGCGCTTCGTGCTTCGTGCTCGCGCAGCGCCGCCTGCTGCAGCCTGCGTGCTTGGCTCCATCGCGTCGCTGCAGCGCTCCTGTGTGTCGACACCTGTCAGCGCCATGCCCTTCAGGCTTACAAACCTGCAGGCGCGTGTGTCTGGCAGACGTAACATGTTCAATCCTCTATTCACTTCATTTAAATAGAGAATAGAGAAGCTCGTGAGATGGTGTACGGCCACCTGCTTGCCCGCACTGTGTGAGGCAGACTGTCCTGGTTGGTGTGAGGACTGCTTTTGCCTGCCCGCCGCCCGGCCTGGGCACGCACTGCCCCGGGGGCGCCGACGCCAGTGCGCGTGCAGTGGGCCCACGGCTTCCACATCAAGTTCGGCTGGTACGCGTGGTCGCCCGGCGACGGCGCCAAGCGCGTCGCGCGGCCAGCCGTGCGCCTGCTGGCCGAGCTGTTTGCGGCGCTGCCCGGCCGCATCGCGAGGCTGCGCGGCAAGGCATCAGGCGGCGGCGGCGAGGACGGCGGCGGCGGCGGCGGCGGCTACGGCAAGCCCGCCACGGCGCTAGAGGTGGGCGTGGGCGCCGGCGCCGGCGCGCCTGCGGGGTACCGACCATAGTGCGGATCTGTGCCTGATGGAGCGGCCACGCGCCTGCTGGCCACGCAGCGTGCGGAGGAGCCGAGCCGCACCGCTGGCTTCGCGGCCAGCCATGAGGAGGCGGCGGCTGCGGAGGCGGCTGCGGCGGCGGCGAGCCTGCCGCAGTGCTGGGTATGGGCGTTGCCAGCCAGTAAGCGGGGCCCAGGACCAGCATAGGAGGCGATCATCACCTCTGTCCGCATGGCATTGGTGTAGAAGCTGGCATGAAGACGTGGATGGGGCAGGACGCCGCACTGTATGGTGTGATGTGATTACAGGATCCAGAGTCATTTGACGGGCTGCTGTGGTGTGTTTCGAAGCACGTGTGCAGCATGCCGATACTGGGTATTCACATCCGTGGCCGCGTGGCCGTGCAGGCTTTGTTTACTGGCTCCACCCGGTGACCTCACGTGTCAGTGTTCTGTACCAATTCTTTATTGCCAACCGATGCGGAGGAGCAGCGCAGAGCGCGCGCGCCTGCCGTCCGCTTGCACGCTTGGAGGCTCAGGCGTGGCGTGCCTGGCATCTTGCAGTGAACTGAAATGATAAACGATTAGGAGGCGCGCTCATCGTGCGCGACTGTCCTGGAAGCAGGGCTTGCGCATGCGCGGTCACTGCTTGGGAAGGGGAGGACACAGGGTGTGGACGGCGCACCGGGCACTCGTAGCAAGTCCTGCGCGTCATGCCTCGCGACGGGTGCAGCTGCTTCTGGCTATTACTGCTGCCACGAGGTGGTTTGTTTTGGGTCTACGACATGTTTTGTGTGCAGAAGAGCAGGTGACTGTTGCAAACCATTGCACGACACCATGCAAAGGCTTCATGGCTACCTTCTGAGTCTGAGAGCATTGCTCGGAAGTTCGCTCTTTGGTAAAATTATGCGCCTTGGTATTACCGCTCTGCATGTTGCCGCTGCATTTGGACACAGGGAACCCATGCGTCCTTCACAGTCGTGATGAGATTGTTAAGTCACACCCCTTGCATGTCTGCTACCAGTTGTCAATACACTCTGTTGCGTGTCTGCTGTTGTACACGAGCGTCACCCTCACCATGCAGAGCTACAGCTACAGAATTAACCACGTCCTTGCTCCTCCGCATGGTAGCCCGACGCCATGCCCCACCCACACTGCAGTGCCACCAGCCAGCAGGGCGTAGCCACAGCAGGGCAGCTCGCGGCCGAGCTACAGGCCAAGCCAGATAACCGCTGCTCAGCCCAAGCACGCAATGGCGCGCCCTGGACGGGCGCGCGCGCGCACATGAACACGGCTGTCCACATGAACGCGGATGCACACGCTGCGAGCCCGTCCCGCTCAGCGGCGCAGGCGCGTGAGCGGCACGCCCAGCTCGGCCATGCGCACCGCGCGCTCCGCGCCGCCCAGCGCCGCCGCGCGCCGCCGCTCCGCGCGCCGCACGTTCCGCGTGTGCTCCGCCGCCAGCTTGGCCGCGCGGCTCGCGTACGCGGCCACAAAGCGCTCCGCCAGGCTCAGCGCTGGCGGCCCAGCGCTGGCCTCGCCTCCAACGCCGGGCATCCGTCCCGCGGCCGCACGCGCACCCTCCGCGGCGCCGCCGGGCGCCGGCGGCGCGGCGGGCGCGAGCCAGGCGGCCTCGTCGCCCAGGTGCGCGACGGCGGCCAGGGCCGGCGCGTCCAGCGCGCGCGCGGCGTCGGCGGCGGCCGGCAGGCCGCGCGCGGGCGCCGGGTTGGCGATCAGGCGCGGGCACGCGGCGCAGAGCGCGTCGAGCGCGCCCGCCGGCGCGTCCAGCCAGACCAGGTGGCGCATGTGCGCTAGTCGGCCTGCCTGCGGGCGCGCCCGCAGGCCGTCTCATGAATCAGGGTTGGAGGGGGCCGCTCGCAACGAGATGGGCGGATGACCCAATGAGCGCACGCTGGAGCGTCAGTGCGCCGGGTAAGCCGCCTGCATGCGCCGGGCCGTCACCGACCATGGCCTGGGAAGCGGTGCGACAGGGAGGAATAACAGCGGCTCAACGCTGGGCGCGGCTGCAGCCATGCCAGAATTACAGCGCAAAGCGGGCCCGTCCACAGGCAGCAGGCTGTGCGAGCCCGGCAGGCGCATGCGCGCACCTCGGACATGCACGCATCAGGGTCCGGCAGCTCCTCCCAGGACGCGCCGGCGGCGCGCGGCGCCGGCGGCAGCACCAGCGGGACGATGTCGGGCAGCGCCGCGGCGGCCGCGGCCGTCGCGGCCGCCGATCCGCCCACCCGTAGCGTCTCCAGCGCCGGGCACGAGCGCGCCGCGCGCCGCAGAGCGTCGGCGCCCAGGCCGTCGCACCTGCCCGGCGGCGCCTGCTGGTGTGGGACAGGGTAGGGTAGCCCAGCATCATCCACCTGCTGGTGTGCTCTGCACATGCCTTAAATGAGATGTTTTGCATGCAATGTTTTGGATGTCTCCCTTGCGGCCAGTCACGACCTCCTCTTCACACACAGAGCCCTGCTCTCTGAATACTCCTGCATGGAGGGAGCTCCATCAGGCTGATAGAGCGCGGGCCGGGGGCGGCGCGCCCGGAGAGGTCGAGGGCGCGCAGGCGCGGCAGCTGGCGCAGCGCGGCGGCGAGCCCCGCGTCGGACACACCGCGCGCCTGCGCCAGGTCCAGGGCGAGCCAGTCGCCGTCGACCAACCATCCTAGCGCGTCGTCCGATAGGCACCCCTGCCGGTGCACGCGCGGGTGGCAACGCGATGCGTGTGCTGCATTCTTGCATGGGCTGCGTCTGCACAAGCGACTGGACCGCAAGGACCGCAGACGAGCCTGCCTGGAGTGGCAAGCATCAGGATGTAGGCCCCGCTGGCCAACGCCGCTGACGTGGGAAGGGCGTGCGGCGCACCCTGCGCCGGGCGACAGCGAGCAGCGTGAGGCACGACTGGGACGTGAGATAGGGCCGCACGTCCTCCCCGAGCGCTAGTATCTCCTCCACATGCTGGGCAAGCAGTCCTGCACCGCCACACAAGAGCCGCGCGCACATACAGTCAGCGGTGTCAGCGGTGCAGTGCAGCCCCGGTCTTCGTGCTTGACAGGCTGCATCCTGCAGGCAGTAGATTTCGGCATGCAGCTTTGCAAGAGCCAGAGGCTCTCACCGAGGCACAGGCTGTGCAGCGACGGGCAGCCCCGCTTCCATCCACCTTGAGCTGAAACGGCGGTCTTTAACCGCGCAGCAGGCGCATGTGTTGCACGTGTAGCTCCCGCAGTCTCTGCGCAAGCAAGCAGCACTCCTTTACTGACATGTCTGTACAGGCCTGCGCAGAATGCTGAGTAAATCACTGCCAAAGCGAGCACAGAGTTGACAACAGCTACGCTCACCTGCTTGGGGCTCCGGCTCTCCCCAGGGGTCTTCGGGCATGCCAATGACAATTGCAAAGCTGCAGAAGGCTGGCCCAGGCTCTGCGCTAGTAGGCTGCTCACTCTGTGGTACTGCTGCTGCCTGATATACTAGTCACTTGTAAACCAACTGAGTTGGTAAGGTTTGCGCAAGTGCCATCGCACGCAGCACTTGCTAGCAACCCTGAAGAAACCGCTGCGGGGTGTGCTGGTGGACGTTTTGATCCGTTCTCTCCTCTCTCCGACTGAATACAAAGCGACCTTTATCAGAAGTGCGATGGTATGATGCTGCGTGCCGGCAGGTGTCTTGCTCCCAAAGGCGTCCCCGCGCTGCTGCCGTGCTGCTGCTGGCTTGTGCGCTCGCCTACCGCGCTTCATCGCAGTGGCGCAGCTCACCGCGTGTCCACCTCGGCCGGTGCGCATCTTGCGATACAGCTTGTGGAACAAGTGTGTGCCTTCAGTATATACTCTGGCAACAGGCTGGACGCAGCTAGTCCTGTTCCTGCCTTTCATCTATTTGACTGCACGCTGCACGCACTGCACGTCTCTGCACAGTGACACGCGCTGCCGCTATGCATGCAAAGGTCGCTCCGTGTGTGCAGGCCTGTATGTCGAGCCCGCAGCCGGCAGCGCCGGACCGGTGGAGCCCTCGCCTGCCGCTCTGGCGGCGGCGCGCGCGGCAAGCCACGCCGAGGCCAGCACCAGCGACGCCGCGCACCTGACCGACCTGAGCTACCCGGCCAGCTGGTACCCGGCCGCGCGCGGCCTGGAGCGCACGATCGTGGCGCACGTCGGGCCCACCAACTCGGGCAAGACGCACACCGCGCTCAAGGCGCTCGCGGCGGCCGGGAGCGGCGTGTACTGCGGCCCGCTGCGGCTCCTTGCCTCAGAGGCGCGTGCCCCCATATGCAGGTCAGTGTTTGTTTCGCTGGAACAGGCTGTTTTCTCAGTGGCCACGTCTTGTGCTTGGTGCGGCTCGTGCCAGGCGCGCGCCCAGCTGAAGGCGGTGCAGCGCGCAGCTGACTTCCCGCTCACATGTGTCACGGCACGCTTTTCGGGGCGCAGGCTGCAGAGGCTCTCATCTGCAACACCAGCAGCCCTGCATGCTTGTGCTCATGGAAGCGACTGTGCTTCGCAGGTCTACGAGAAGCTCAATGCGGGGGGCGTTGCATGCAATCTGCTGACAGGTGCGTCTGGGCGCTCTGCAGGCGCCTTGACCAGCGCTGGCACAGCTCTGCAGCTAGCAGAGCTCCGCAGCTGGCAGAGCTCTGCAGACGCATCGGGCTTGTTTGAGGGTGTTTGTGCAGATGATGTGCTTCTGATGTGAGCCTGGGGCCTGTTGAACGTCGGGCGTGCAACGTAAACATGCAGAGGCTGCCGGGCACCTGCTGAGCCTTTGGGCTCCCAAGTAAGTGGGCATGCTACCAAGGCATGCGATGGGGAAGGCTGGCTCGGCCCCGCGTATGTCTAGACCAGGCCCCTGCTGGCCGCGCACTACGGACTCCCATGTTTGGCTTGCATTCGAGCAGACCAGCGCCACGCTCGCGGCGTGCCGCAGGCCAGGAGCGGCACGCGACGCCCGGCGCGCGGCATACGGCCTGCACCGTTGAGATGGCGAGCACGTCGCAGCCGGTGGACGTGGCCGTGGTGGACGAGATCCAGATGCTGGGCGACGCCAGCCGGTGAGCTGGCCTGCGCCAGCCCTGGCCAAGGGAGGGGTGGGGGGCCGAGTGTTGAGGGTGGTCCGAGTGCTAGCTTGTGACAAGCTGGCATGCGCCGTGCCGCACTCTGTGCGCTGCTCCCCAAGGGTATTGACTTTGAGGCATGCGCTGTTGCCGGCCAACGGGGGCGTTAGCGCTGCCCACCACTGCGCAGTTGGCAGGGCTGCAAAACCCAAGCGCTCGGGGTGCGCAGGGGCCACGCCTTCACGCGCGCGCTGCTGGGCCTACCCGCCGGCGAGCTGCACGTCTGCGGCTGCCCCTCGGCCGTGCCGCTGCTGCGACGCCTGGTGTCCGAGACAGGCGCGTACCTATCACACTGCATATAAATACGCTCTTGTGTACCTGCGTGCGGAGGACACCACAGATCAGCGCGGTCCGCGTGTCACGTGATGCTGTTCGAAGATGCATGCTCACAGTTGAGTTTATCGATGCATGCGCATGCTCCCTTCCAGGCGGCATGCGTGGCTGCAGGCCCCTTTACATGCCTGGAGAGGTATGAGCGCAGTCCTGCTGCGCCAAAACAGGCGACCGCCTGGTGCTGCGCGAGCACCGCCGGCTGGCGCCGCTGGCCGCCGGGCGCAACCCGCTGGGCGACCTGGCGCGCGTGAAGCGCGGCGACTGCGTCGTCGCCTTTGCGCGTCGGGAGGTGTGCTCTCGACGCTCGCTCAGCGCCTGAGCTTGCTTGTGGACGCTGTTGCCTCCCGCGCGTGATATGTGGCTTGAGCTTTGCAGTCTGTGACATCCAGCGCAAAGCCAGGCTTGCACAGGAATATGCTCGTGACTTCGGCACAAGCGCTTGCCCGTGCTGCGGCCTGATCATGCCACTGCATGGTGCGCATGCACACACGCAATCACGGTGCGGCAGCGCGCATCACGAGTACTCCTGTGTGCACATGTCGCGTCCACAGAGAGCCGGGGCCGCGCAACACATCTTGCATGCAAAAGCAGTCTACACGGAGGCTATGACCGCACGTTAACTTGCAGGTGCACAAGATCAAGCGCACGGTGGAGGAGGCGGGCGGGCAGCGCTGCTGCCTAGTGTACGGCGCGCTGCCGCCGGAGGCGCGCTCGCAGCAGGCGGCGCTGTTCAACGCGCCGCGCAGCGGCTTCTCCGTGCTCGCCGCCAGCGACGCGGTCGGCATGGGCCTGAACCTCAACATCAGGCGCGCGCGCGCCTGTGCAGTGGAGTGGGACAGACCTAGTTCTAACCACATGTAGGCTTGCATCTCCCGCTACGCCCTTCTCTTGCCCTCCCCCACCGGCCCTGGGTGCCTGCCAACCAGTCCAGCTTCACTGCACGTGGTAAGAGCTCGAGGCATGCACGGAGGTTGCCAGCAACATGTGCGCAGGCCTGCGTCTGCGCTGGCGCGCCAGATGCTGAACGCGCGCGCGCCGCCGGCTGCCCGGCAGGCGCGTCGTGTTCACGTCGCTGGAGAAGTTTGACGGCACGGTGCAGCGGCCGCTGACGCCGGGCGAGGTGAAGCAGATCGCCGGGCGCGCCGGGCGCTTCGGCACGCGCTACGACGCCGGCGTCGTCACCTGCCTGCACCGGGTGCGCGCGCGCGCGCGCCTCGGCAACCCGGGCTCTCTTGAAACGTGCGCCATGGGAGGCCTGGATGTCACGCCGGCGTGCCGCCGGCACCGTCACCTGCCTGCACCAGGCGCGCGGCCGCGGCGCGCGTCGGGGAGCGCGGGCGCCAGGCGCCATGGGATGCCCTGATATCGCGTTGACATGAGCTTGCAGCTGCCTGCAGCATGCGAGGGCCGGACTGCATCGAGGCTGACCAGCACACCAGACTCTGCCAAAACCCTAGCCAGTGCGGCAGACTCTGCCAACACCCTAGCCAGCGGACGGGCTATGGCCACCGCCCTAGCCCGCAGGCCCAGCACACCACCGACAGCCAGCCAGCGAGCGCGCCAGGGCCGGCCGCGCGCGCGCGGCAGGAGGACATGCCGGCGCTGCGCGCGGCGCTCGCGGCGCCAGCGCTGGCGGTGCCGCGCGCGTGCCTGCAGCCGCGCTTCGAGCAGCTGGCGCTGTTCGCGGCCGCGCACCCCGACGGCGGCCTGGCCGGCGCGCTGCGCGCGTTCGCGGCCGGCGCCACGCTCAGCGCGCACTACTTCCTCGGCGACGTGGAGCCCATGGTCAAGTGCGCCCGTGCCCCTGATCATGGGCGCCCTGGACACCTGCGCAACAGCCCGCCTCGCAGGGACCTCAGATGCTGCGGCCTGGGCAAGGACCAGCGGCTTTCGTAGTGGGGCAGACCTTCAGTTTGGAGCCGGCCTGGGCCTCACCAGGGGCTGCTACAACAGCTAGATTAGTTGCAGCTGCAGGCAGGCCGCGTGTGTCGCTGCGAGCTGTCTGAAGCTGCCAGAGCGCGCGCGGACCGCGCGCGCCCGCGGCAATATGAGGCCGTCCGCGGCGGCAGGCTGCTGCTGCTGCTGCGGCACCTGCCGCTGAGCCTGCGCGAGCGGTACACGTTTGCGACCGCGCCGGTGGACCCCGACGACGGGCCCGCGACCGGCGCGCTGCTGGCGTTTGCGGCCGCGTACTGCCACAGGCGCGGCCTCGCCCCTGCGGCCCCTCCGCGCCGGGCACGGCGCGCGCACATGCGCCTGCGCCCCTGCCGCCACTCCAGAGCGTGCATGGCGGGCATGCGCTCCTGGCAGACCGGAGCCTGTCTGCCAGGCGCTCGATGGCTTGCGCATGCAGGCGGGCATGCTACAGGCCGCAAGCACACACCGCGCAGCGGGCATGCTGATCCGGCTACCGCTGTGGCCGTCGAAGGGGCTGTTTTCAAGTGTGTTTTACGCTTGTAAGTACGGTATCATGAATTTTGTGCATCAACTGCGCATCACGGGCCGCGCTGCAGAGGAGTGGCGAGCGCGGCGCTGCTGGCCGCGCTGCCGGCGGCCGCGCCGCGCAGCGCGGCCGAGATGGAGGCGCTTGAGGCCGCGCACCGCGTCGCGGACCTGTTTGTCTGGCTCGCGTTCCGGCTGCCGGCCGGCTTCGAGGGCCGGGCGCGCGCGGAGGCCGCGCGCGCGGCGCTGTCCGCGCGCATCGAGGAGGGCCTGGCCGCGCTGGGCGCGGCGGCGGCGCCGCCGCGGCCGCGCGCGCGGCCAGCCAAGCGCCTGCCGGGCAGCAAGCGGTGCGCGGGGCTGCCGGCCCGCGCGCCTGCGGTGGGTGTCTGGCCGGGCTTTGGCGCCGCGCAAGAGCAAGACACGCTGACGGCAGCCACTGGCTCGCATGTGTTCATGCAATGGAGAGTACTGGATTGCCACATGGTCAGCGAGCTACTGCCGCCAGCTAGAGGCATGGCCAAGCGGCTGACGAAAGACCAGCATTGCATGCATTCTGCAGCGCTCTGGCCCCACAGCATGAGGTGGAGGCCAGGCCGCATCTCATTCCTCAGCCAGGCCCGCAGCGGCGGTCTGCAGCGCAGCGCAGAGGCAGGCCCTGCTGAGCGGCACGCCGTGCGGTGCCGGGTGCAGCTCTGGGCCTGAACCCAGCCTGAAGGCAAGCTCCTCCGGGCCAGGCTGGCCTGGGAGTTGTGCAGGGGAGACTCACGCAGCTGTGCTAGGCCATCAGATGCAGGCGCTGAAACGCAGGCGCTGCTTGCGCAGGGAGCGGCAGCAAGCGCGGCGGGTGGAGATGGCGAAGCAGCGCTTCATCGAGGAGGAGATGAACGGCACGTCGCACTGGCGGCCTGAGGCGCGGAAGCGCATGTTGACAAAGACGCCGTTCGATGTGGACCTGCCCCGCCGCGCGCGGCAAGCGGTGTGAGGGCGAGCACGTGGCCACCACCTTGAGAGGCGTCACAAGCATGACCGTGAACCGTGAACCGTTTGATTTAAATTTTTTTGGCAATGACATGGCATGCAAAGACCTGAGCATTAGTAACGGGGTTTGCCCCGTGCCGGACGGTTGGTGAACGGATGCGGGGAAGTAATAACTTTGCGGTGGAGATAACAGAGTGTGCGTGTCCTTTGTACGTGTGTACGTTTGTGACGCCAGGCGGCTTCTGGTGTGTACCGTGGATGCCTCATGTACAGTGCCAGTTCAGCGTTCACTGCGCGTCTAGCACCAACCTAAGCCAGCCACAGAAGAATCGTACTGTAAGGCATGGCTATCACTGAGGAGCCAGTCTGCAGCAACAGCAATGCGCCCAAGCGCCTGGAGTCATATGCGCTGCCAGAGTTGCAAAGCGGGCAGCCCTGCGAGGGCAGGGAAGAGGCCAGGGCAGACAGCTCTGCAGCGTCTCAGAACGGCAATAGCGCACATGACCACAGCCGGGGCGAAGCCAATGGGGATGCTGGCGACGCTGTGGCAGTGCTGACCGCAAAGGTGGGCTCCTGAGTACCACCATAGCGCTGTAGGTTTGCACCTGCTGATCCGTGCATTGCCGCATTCCCGGTCCAAGTCTTCGGAGCGCGGTCTGCTGACCAGCAGACCGCTCAAGCACACTGATGAACGCACAGGTTGCCGAGCTGGAGAGGCAGGTCGCGCAGCTGCTGCAGGCCCGGGCAGAGTTCGCGCGCGCCCCCTCCGTACCCGAGCTGCAGCTGCCGAGCACCATCTTCGACCTGCAGCGCTGCCTCGGCGCCCAGAGTGGCTCGCAGGCGTGCTCAGTTTTGAGTGGCGTGCCTGGTTGTCCTGATGTCCTAGTATTTGTAGAAACGGACGCGTGCTGTGGACCTCGCGCCCCCAATGCCGTGCTGCATGTCTCGCGCCCCCAATGCTGTGCTGCGGACCTCGCGCCCCCAATGCTGTGCTGCGGACCTCGCGCCCCAATGCCGTGCTGTGCTGCGGACCTCGTGCCCCCAATGCTGCGGTGACGCAGCATTTACGGAGCTCATGGGCCCTGCAGGTGGAGCTGGCTAGCCTGGTGGCGACGGACCTGCAGGCGCCGGCCCCGCCGCCCGCGCAGGCGCCCGTTGCCATGGCCGCGACGCGCGTCGTGATGCACCAGCTGGTCATGCCGGCTGAGGTGGACACGCTCGGCATCTGCTTCGGAGGGCAGGTGCCAAGCACCATCTGATACCAATGTATTTGTGCTTTTTCATGCCAGATGCCGGACTCACTGGTTGCAGCCAGTTGAAATCCATGCGCACTCGCAGTGCATATTTTGCCTACCATATTAGAACAAGGGATGCCGCTCAAGCAGAGAGCGCTGGCGCTCACTGGTACACTGGCACCTTGTGTGACAGCATGCTCCTGCTCACCAGGGGAGTAGGCATCCGTGGGCTCCCTTGCCAGTGCAAGCTTGCCTCCAGTGGCTCACCCCCAGTGGCTGAGCGACATCAGCGCGGGGCTCCACACCATGTAGCAGTCGCTCGCGCCCTGGGCCCGCAGGTGCAGAGCTGACTAACATCTGCGCCGGCCTGGCCGCCCAGGCGGCCGTGCGCAGCGCCGCGCAGCAGCAGCTGACGCCCCGGGGGCCCCGCAGGTGTTGAGCTGGATCGACATCTGCGCCGGCCTGGCCGCCAAGACGGTCGCGCGCAGCACTGTGCAGCAACTTATCTGGATCAAATGCACACACGCCCGGGGCTGCGCAGGTGCTGAGCTGGATCGACATCTGCGCGGGCCTGGCTGCCAAGACCGTCGCGCGCGGCCCCGTCGTGACCGCCAGCGTGGACACGGTGCACTTCCTGCGGCCCTGCCGCCTGGGCAGCGTCGCGATCGTGGCGGCCATGGTCAACCGCACGTTCCAGTCGTCCATGGAGGCGCGGCCGCGCCCCAGCAGGCGCCGTCGGCAGCTGCGCTGTGGAAGTTTCAATTCCGGGTTTTCCCCCTCCGAAAATATGGTGGGCCAGTGGCCCGTGATGTATGAGAGAGGGCTACGTCCTGTTGCATCCCTGGGGTGTCAGCAACGGCGGCGCAAAGCCCTCTTCAAACATGGAAAACCAGCCTTGGTTGCCATCCAGCCGTGCAAGTCACACACGAAGCCGAAGCCACGGCCCTCGCAAGGTTCTCGAGCAGCGTCGGGCCATGCAGGGGCTTATCTTATCACCAGCGGGACACGAGCGGGCAGGCGGCAGCGACCCTGCTGACCCTAGCGCAGCGGCCGCGCAGGTGGGCGTGCGCGTGGAGGAGGAGGACATGTGCATTGGCGTGCGGTACCACTGCAGCAAACCTGCTGACCCTAGCGCCGTGGCCGCGCAGGTGGGCGTGCGCGTGGAGGAGGAGGACATGGGCACTGGCGTGCGGCACCACTGCAGCAACCCTGCTGACCCTAGCGCCGTGGCCGCGCAGGTGGGCGTGCGCGTGGAGGAGGAGGACATGTGCACGGGCGTGCGGCACCACTGCTGCAGCGCATACCTGACGTTTGTGTCGGTGCTCGCGCGCGGCGGCGCGGGCCGGTCGCCGCGCGCGCTGCCGCGCCTGGCGCCGACCAACCGCCTGCACTCCGCCATCTATGAGGCGGCCGAGCAGTGCGGGCCCCCGCGGCCAAGTGAACACAGCAAGGCTGCGCACCATTCTCCTGCCGCACGCGGGTTCTCCGTGCTCGCCCTCATGCTGTGCTCGCTCAGCCAGCATCGCCAAGTAACATCAAGCCCTTTTTTATGCTTGCACGTTTGTGTCTGCACCGGCACTGCGCTCAAAGAGCCTGGGAAAGTAGGGTTGCATTAAACCACTTACAGGGTCTGAACTTGGGGCGCAGGCGGCGGCAGGAGCGGCTCGCGCGGCGCGCGCGGCTCAAGGGCGAGCCGGGCGCCGTCGTGCCGCGGCTGCAGCCCATCACGCACCGCGAGGGCTCGCCCACGCTGGCGCCGGCCGTGCAGGCCGCGCCGCGGCCGGGTGCGGGCGTCGGCCGCGGCGCCGCTGGCGCCGCCGCCAAGAAGCGCGTGTCGCCGGCCGCGACGCTGTCGCACATGACGCAGCTCATCATGCCGCAGTACGCCAACTCGCTCGGCATCACGTTCGGCGGCCAGGCGCGCGCCGCCTGCGCGCCTTTGGAGCGTGCGGCAGGCTTCCTGTGTTCCTGTCACGACGTCTCTGGCACAGGCTCGGACTACAGGGCCCAGAGGAGGCTCGTTGATGACTGAACATGACTGCCTGCTCATCATGCGACCTGCCGTCCTGTCGCACCTTGTTGGCAACTGTTGAAAAGCGCCAGTGCATCATTCGGGCCGGCACGCCGTGCGGGCTTCCCTGCACCCTCTGGGGCCCTGCGTCCTGGGCAGCACCGCGCTGCGCGGCGCGGCTTGCAGCGCGAGCCGCCGCTTAGCCGGGCGCCGGCAACGCGCTGCGCGGCTGTGCTTGTCACGCAAAGTGCCCAGCTGAGGAGTCGCGCGGCGCGCAGGTGATGCGCTGGATGGAGCAGTGCTCGTACATCGCGGCCAGCCGCGTGGGCCGCAGCGGCCACCTGCTGACCGGGTCCATGGACAGCCTGGCGTTCGCGCAGCCCACGCGCGTCGGCGACACCCTCTACATCACCGCCCAGGCGCGCGGCCGTCCCTGACGCCCTGCGCCGCCCCACCCTGACCCCCTCGGCGCCCCGGCATCTGCTCGCGCCCGCGCGCGCCCGCGACACCCCTAACATCCGCCGCCAGGCAGCGGCAGGCCTGGCCCGAGCAGGGTCAGGGAAGGGCCCACCCTGACCCTGCGGCGCGCAGGTGACCGGCACCTTCGGCAGCTCCATGGAGGTCATGGTCAGCGTGGACAGGGCTGACCCCACCCTGACCCTGCGGCGCGCAGGTGACCGGCATCTTCGGCAGCTCCATGGAGGTCATGGTCAGCGTGTGCGGCGAGACGCCCGCCGAGGGCAGCGCCGTGTTCCACTGCGGCGACGCGTACGCGACCGTGGTCGCGGTCGACCCCGAGGGCCAGCCGGCCGAGGTGCCCTTCGAGCTGGTGCCCGCCACGCCCGACGACGCGCGCCGCTGCGCGGGCGTCGCCGCCCGGCGCGCGCCGCCACTCCCCCCGCTGCGCCCGCTGCATCAACCCTGACATGGAACCAAGGGCCTCGGAGGCCGCGCGACCGCAGCCTCATGCGGGGCGCGGCCGGCCAGGTAAGGGCAACACGTGTCTTTCTGCAGTCACGCTCACACAGGCTCTGGCGTCCGACCGTGAGCGGCCTCCTTCATCCGATGTGGCAGCGTGTGCCTGCATGTTGCCCCGCCCGGGGCTGTGCACATGTGCCGAGCTGTTCCTTTCGCCCACCCGGCCCACAGTCCGAATCTGTTACCCTGCGTGCGCAGGCGAGACGAGCGGCTGCGCATGCGCGGCGAGCTGCTCGCGCAGCAGGCGCGGCGGCCCTCGCTGGACGGCAGCCTTGTGCAGAACGGCCGCGTGCGGAGCGGACGCGTGGCTGTGCCCGGGCTCGCAGACATCGGGCATCCCTAGTGCATGCATCAGCGCAGTGGGGCATGGGCGTGCAAGATCGGTGTTGAGGCTGAGTGTGGGTGGGCTGTGAAGCCCCTGTGTCAGAGGCGGCACTGTTTTGCTGCAGTGCGGTCCGCGCACAGGTGCCTCCCAGGTCTGCGTGCTTGGCAGGCCAGCGTGCGTGAGTGCTGGTGACACTGAGCGATTCTGGAGCAGAGTGGCCTTTGTGCAGCTGAGCCTCGATAGTTGGGAATTAGCGACACGGTGTTTTCAATCACATTCAGTCGCAAAGGCTTTGCGAAATGCTCGAAGCTGCAAGCCAGCCCATGTTAGAGCTATGCCTGTGTCTCCTGCCAATGCAGAGCCTTCCGCATGCAGTCACCACATGCATCGATTGACGTGGTAGCCTGCATTGCCTTTTTCGGGGCACCATGTTCGCGCATCACCTGGCGGCCTGCCATTGCATTGGCAGGAGCTGCAGACTGGCCCGGTTGTGTGTGCACAAGCGTATACACCATCAGGCCAGGGTTATCGTGTTAGGTAGACGGTGTCCGGGTGTAGGTGTGTAGCTTAGGTGCTGTTGGATGATCCCACGCGCCCCGCACTGTAACAGTGGTAACAGTGGTGCTGCATGGCGCGGACGCACAGGCAAACTCAGACCGAAGGCCACACAATGCCTGAGCGAGCCCAGTCGCGCGGCGCCAGCCGTCACGACACGGGGCAGCACGCCGCGCGGCCGGCCGCGCTGCGCCCCGTCGCGCGCACGCCCCCCGGGCCCGCCCGCCCACCGGCGTCCAGGGCGGGCTCGGCCGCGGCGGCACGCACGTCGTACAGGTCCAGCTGCGCGTCGCCGCGCAGCAGCAGCTCCCGGAACTGCGCGAGGCTCAGGGCGCCATCTGCGCCGCCGGCACCCTCCTCCAGCGCCTGGCTCGCCGCCGCATCCACCTGCCCGGCAGGCCCATGCAGGGTTCAGCTGGCGCTGCAGGGAGCCTGCCAGTCATTACGGCACAATTGCCCAGCACTGCTGCGCAGGCCTGGCGTCCTGCCGCCAGTGCCTGAGGTCGCCCCAGCCCTCCGGCAGAGCTCACCCCAACCCCTCCAGCGGAGATGAGCATGGAGCGTACGACGAGCAGGCTGCACATGCCCGGCCCGCCGCTCTCCCAGGCACAGCGTGCAGCACAGACTTTCCGCGAGCTCTACCTTTCCTGGCCGCAGCTAACCCTAACCCCAACCATGCGCCTCTGCGGGCGGAGCGGGGTGCGCCAAAGGTCCTCACCATCCAGGCGGGCTGCCACCCAGGCGGGCCACCCTCGCTGCGGCAAGCGGGCGCCGGCACCCCTCCCTCCTACCGAAACGGCCAGCAGGGCCCACCTCGTAGGGCGACAGGTGGTCGGCCGCCAGAAAGGCCGCCAGGTCGATCGGCCCCAGGCGGCCGTCGGCGTCACGGTCGGCCGTCGCGAACACGCGCGCGGTTGCCTCGGCCCACAGCGCCGGGTACTTTTCCTGGGGCGGCGGCGCGCGCGGTCGCCGGCTTGGGTTGAATGCCAACCCCTCTGCAGCGGTCTCAGGGGACACATCAAGCCTTCAACTCCCTTGCAGACATGATGGCAAGTTGATCAAGTTGATGGCTGGACATGTACCGTAAGGCTGCTGACATGCGAGTTACTCCTGATGAGCTTCGCGCAGGCACTGCCAGCAGGCCGCCGCAGCCCTTACTGCCGCTGACGTGCCCCCCGCCTGCTGCCAGATGCTGGCACCCGCACATGTTCCCCTGCCAGGCCAGATACTTCCATTTGCAGCGCAACTCCCATCCACGTTTGCGCCGCGCGGCCACGCTGGGCACTTTGGGCAAGTGTTGGTGTGCCACACACTATGTGTGTGCCTCAGCACACACATACCTCAGCGGCCCCGCTCACCAGAGCGAGCACACATATGTTTGAGTGCGCTACTACTTTAAACACCAGCACTTGCTCTTTTCACCTGCAGGGCGGGCCAGTTGCTGCCTGTATCACTAGAGTAGGCTACCACTCCTGACACCAGCACTTGCGGAAAATTACCTGCAGGGCGGGCCAGTCCAGCAGGCCGGCGGCGAGCTCGGGCGCGCCCAGCGCGCGCCCGCCGCCGAGCGCGCGCACCAGCTGCCCCAGCTCGGCCGGCTGCAGCGCGTGCCCCAGCGCGGCCAGGCCGCGGCGCAGAGCATCGCCGTCCACATCCGGCGCGCCCTGCACTCCCGCCCAGGGTCAGCCGGTGCTTGCTGCGCAGGGTCTGGTGCGCTGTCAGCGCCGGGCCGCTGCCGCACCGCCCGGACTCTGCCCGTGGCCAGGCACGGCTGCTGGCACAGGGCCAACAGGCGTAGGTGGGTGGCATGACGGATGGCTGATGCATGATGACTTGGGCTGGGTAATATAAGGGTAGGGTTTGCCAGCCCAAGACTTTATCGCTGGGTCTCGCGCACGCATGCATGCACAGCACAGCAGGACTCACGTGTCCCCCCAAGGCAGCAGGCCGTGGGCGGCTGGGACGCCGGGGCCGGACCGGCGCGGCCGACACGCGTTTGATCAGCGCCTGCAGGCGGTGCGAAAACGGCGTCACCACGGGCAGCTCAACGCAGCCGTCCCCCGCGGCCGCGCCGGCGCCATTGCGCGGCTCTGCCCAGCCCTGGTCGGCGTCCGCAGCGGCACCGGCGGCGGGCCCCGGCGCGTCTGCCTCCGCCGCAGCGGGCGGCGCGTCTGCGGCGCCAGCCCCCGCACCGGCGCGGCGGGCGCCGCCGGCGCGACATGCCGCGCCGACCGCGTCGGGGCCGCCCGCGCCGCCGCGCCCGGCCGACGCGTTGGGCGTGGCCGGCTGGATCTCTGGGAACGCGTCAGCGGCGGCCGGAGCCCGCAAAGAGCCCGCGTGGGCCCCGCCAGCGTCGCCGCAGCCGGCCTGAAACGCCGCAGCATCGCCGCTGGCCGCAGCCGGTGCGGCAGGGGGCGCGGCAGGTGGCGCAGCAGCTGGCGTCGCGGCCTCCTCTAGTGACCCACGCACGGCGCGCACGCTGCCAGCAGCGCTGTCCCCGGCCGCGGCCGCGGCAGGCGCAGCCCCCGGGCGCTCCGCGCTCGCCGCGCCGCCGCCCAGCGCGATGAGCCGGGCGGCGCGCTCGGAGGGCGGCGCGCCCCCCGCGCCTCCGCTGGCCTCCCGCGGCGCCCCGCCCGCGGCGCCATCAGCGGGGACGGGGCCGTCCGCGGCAAAGGCGTCGCCGCCGCGCACGGTCGGGCCCTCGTCTGCCAGGCGGAAGAATGTGGCGGCGCCGCCGCGCGCGCCAGCGCCGCCAGGCGCGCCGGCCGGGCCGGCCGCGGCGGGCGCCATGGCCAGCATGTCGCCGGCGACCGCCTCCAGCGCGCGGCAGCGGAACAGGCCGCCCTGCGAAAAGCGCTGCAGACGCTGCACCACGGAGGCGTCCAGCCGCCGGCCGCGTGCGCGGTCCTCCTTGCCGCCGCCCAGCCAGCGATGCTGTAGCGCCTGCCCTGCCCGCCCCGCGCACGCGCTGCCCGTTGCTGCCCGCCCAGCGCGGAGATAAGGTTAGAGAGAGCCGCTCCAAGCGCGACTGCTGCCAACAACGCCGCCCAGCGCCGTTGCAGCGCCTTGCCCCTGCTCCACGCAGAGCCCGCTTCCCAGCAAAGCTCTTTCATGCAGGCACACACGCCGCCAGCGGGTGGCAGGGCGCAGTGCTGCGCCCGGCGGTCGGGCCGGGCGGCTCAGCATCCCCCGTTGCCTGGTGTTGAACCCACCACACCCCCATCCCCCTCCCACCCTTGGACACGTACCAGAGACCCGGCAGGCCCGGCCCTGCCCACCCTCGCCAAATCATGTGCGGGTGTGAGCGCCCACCTGCTTGGCGGTCGGCCGCGCGGCCGCGTCCTTGGCAAGCAGCAGGCTGACAAAGTGCTTGGCGTCGCCTGAGATGCCGCGCCAGTGCCGGTGCGCAAAGTCAACCGGGTCCCGCGAGATCGCCCTGCCGCCCGCGGCCCCTATCTGTTCAGTGTCCATGCAAGTGAGGCATTTCATGACAACGTTTTGTCGACACTGCTGCTTGCCACACCGCCGCCGTCCCATGCCACTCACCTTGAGATTTATCCGTCTAGCACTGCGAGTCTAGTCAAACTGATGCTGTTCTGATCCAGGTCTGGGGCAGGCTGCAAGAGCGCGGCGCGCTCGCGCTTGGCCTCGCGCTGCAGCAGAGAGGCAGACAGCAGCGCACAAGTCGCTGTTGCAGGGCCGCACGCGATGCCGGGCCATAACCCCCTGCAGCACGGCCCCTCGCGCGCTGCGCCAGCGCCCTGGGGCTGGGCAGCAAGCGCGGGGGAAAGAGGGGGCCGCGCCGCAGCACGCGCGCGACGTCGGGGCGGTTGGGCGAGATGCGGTCGATGAATGGGAAGTCCCCAGTGAGCAGCTGATGCGCCATGACGCCCGCAGCCCACACGTCCGTCGCCGGCAGCAGCCCGCGCCCGCAGGCCGCCTCGGGCGCCAGGTACCTGGCGGGCGCCCGCGGCGGCCAACCGCAGTTGGGCTGGGCGTGACGTTGAGCACAGAACATTTTGGCTAGCCTTGCTAATGACCATGAAACGACTTGAAAACTCCTACTCCCTATCTTTTCGAGGCCCACCTGGCAGGCATAGCACATATAAGGTAAATACACAGATTTCCGTGCACTGCCGTAGCTGCGGCGTGACGCCATGCCTGCGGACCTAGCAAGCCACACCTGCGCGACACGTTTGGAGACAGAGTGTATCAGTCTGTGGAGCGCATGCGGGGGCCAGCCAAAACACCCACCAGGCCCAGCAGGGGGCATGAGTGCGCACCATGGTGTGCCCTCCAGCTTCAGGCCCTTCACTGGCAGCTCCGCCGGGTCAAAAGGGTATGCGAGGCCGAAGTCTGCGCGGGGCGGCGCTCGCTCGTGTTCAGCCCCCGCTGACCGCCCAGGCGGCCCCGCCAGAGACCCAGCGCCACCATGACGCGCCAGATCGCACCATATGCCGAGGACATGCAGCTTTTTGATACAGACTGTGTTAACGCGCAGCGAGACCGTGGGAGGGCGTGAGAGCCCGCACTACGGACGTGCTGCATGGAGCCTGGTTTGCATGCGCAGCTAGGAAGCGTGGCTGGAATCTGCCATATGAAGGTCAGCCTAGTCAGTGCTGGGCTAATACAACTGGAGAGTGCCTGCGCATATCAAGAGCGTGTTTCCCAAGCGTGTTTCCCAAAAAGCATGTAACATGCACAGTGCATGCACGGATGTGCACCCATGAGCCTCGAGAGGCACCGATGGCCTTGACGGTCGAACTGTCGGCCTCGTCCAGCAGCAGGAAGTTCTCTGCGCGGCCACGAGCCGCCGCGTCAGCCTCCCGCCGGCATCCCGCCCCAAAGGCTAGGGTAGGGTAGGGAAGGGTTGAGTGCGGTACCCTATTCTACCAGCAGACAACCGAGCGCTCGCGATGCGGCAACAGGGAGCCGCACCCGGCTTGACGTCGCGGTGGAGGATGCGATGAGCATGGCACTGCGCGAGCGTGCGCAGCACCGCGCGCATGTAGCTGGCCACCTGCGCGGCGCGGGCACGGCCCCGGGTCGGTGTCGCCGCGGCGCCCGGGCGCGCCTCGGACCGCTCCTAATCGATACGGGCTGGCGGGCAGGCGCGCCCTCCTCCGCTGATGGAACAGTACTAAGACAGTCGTAAGCACGGCTGCATGGTTGCGCGGCATTCGCTGGCACGGTGTGGCATGCGTGAGTCTCATACGCCAAGCCCTCCGGCACACCCCGCGCCGGAGGCGCTGTTGGGCGGCCAGCGTGCGGCACCTACAGAGACATGACTTCAGACAGTAGACCAAGGGTCATCAGGTCATGCAGCAGGCGTCCGGGACCGGCACCGTGCGCTCGCTGTAGTGCGCGCTGCGCGCGCGCGCCAGCAGCTCGCCGCCGCGGCAAAGCTCCATGACCAGGTGCACGGCCGCCGCATCCTCGTACACCGCCTCGAGCACCGCCACGTTCAGCGCGCCGTGCAGCCGCAGCAGCACCGCCACCTGGCCCGCCGGAGCGTCACCACGGTGGGCGCTCGAGCCGCAGCTGTGATTACGAAAACAAGGGCTACAGCCAGCTTTTGCCACTCCTGGTTCAGGGAGTCGTGGCGTGAGCGCCTTTGTTGGGCTGGCAAAGCAGCTGGCTGCTCCCACAGTGTAGTTGTGCTAGTGTGGCCGTGCCAGCCTTGGTACACACCATGCTTGCTGCCAGCGCAGTCAAGTACGTGGTGTGTAAGGCACATACACATGCAGCGTGTGTGCTCCTCATTACTTGACAGCAGGACCTTCTGAGCATCACAGCACTTACCTCTTGAACCACCCCTCAGCCAGACATGCAGTCTAAGCCGCACCTCGCGCCGCACAAGTTCCCTGTTGTGCTCGCGCAGGTCCTTGCGTATGGTCTTGCACGCATACTCCTCGCCGCTCGCGCGCTCGCGCACGACGCGGACGAGGCCGCTGCCGCCGCGGCCCAGCGTGCGGCCGAGCGCAAAGCGCGCGTCCAGGTCCTTCAGGTAGCCCCAGTCGGCGGTGTCAGGCGCCGGGGCGTCTGCACCCATACCGCTGCCTGCCCTACGGCACCAAGTCAAGAAGGCCGCAGAAGCTGGCCAAACGTGCTAGTTAATTGGAAGCCTCGCTGCCTGCTACTGCTTCTGCGTATGTTCACATGCTCCTGCCCTGGCCGAGAGAAATAGTTGCCGCTGAAGACCTTTACACTCACTTGGTGACCTGGTGTGCAAATTTGCGCAAAGTACAGAGGTACCAGTAAAAGTAAATGGCGGTCGTGGGGGTCAGTTGCCTGCTGCCAGAAAAACGAGCTCCTGATTGACTGCGCCTTCTGTCCCACTCAATGCGCAGCAAGCAGCACTGACGCAATCAGACCCGATCGCCATCCAAGAAAGGCTGCTGCTTGGTATTTTTTAAATAGTTAGGGTTTTCCCATTGCCGCTCCTTGCTGGTGCCAGCACCAAGCTCGGAGAGGCTCTCTCCGGATTTGTGCGCGCCTTGTAAACGCTCAGAAAGGCCAGGCCGGGTAGCACGCTGATGGGAAAGACGCCGAGCAGAATTGTTGCCGTGATCTTTGCCAGCACAAGCGCCCATGCTGATTACTTAAATTCAAGCCTGATGTGCGACCAGGAGGCGGCCGTATTACCACACGCAACAGGTACGCCCTTCTCAGTCGTTTATCTGTGCGTGTGTGTGGCGCAAGTGCGCTCTTCAGCACCGTGCCAGCTCACAGACACTTTTTGCAAGCTCTTGCGGTTGCTTGCAAGTGCCTTGGCGCAAGACCTGGCGCAAGAGGCTTCAGACACATACACTGCCAGGGCAAGTTGCAGGAAAGTTTATATTTAGCAAGATGCTCAGGCTCTTGCCTCAGCGTGATACAGTGCACGCGCGCTCAGAGTGAGGGCGGATGCCTGGCGTGCTGCGCCACCACTTCAACAGCGCACGGCGTGGCCGTCTTGGACAACCAGCTCATATCACATGGTACGCTGCCAGCCGCCCGGCCCTCACCGCGCCTCAGGCCGGCACGGGCAGCTGACCGCGGCGCCGCGCAGGGCCGGCGCGTGCCTGCTCATGCTGCTGGCGTGCGCGCACAGCCGGGCCGCGGACGCCACGGCTGTGCGCCCCCGCCGGGCGGCCGGCCACACCCTGCGGCTGGCGCAGGGCAGCGAGGATGGCCGCAGCCGCGGCCGCGGGGGTGCTGCTGCGGCCGGCGCGCACGGCGCCGACGGGCGCGCCGGCGGCCGGCCGGCCGGCCGCGCGCGGCGCCGGCGCCCGCGCCCGGTCGGCGCGGCGCGGCGCGGCGCGGCGCAGGTGCGGCAGCAGCCGCCGGCCGCCACGCACCACATCTACCGCCCCGGCCTGACGGCCGACAGCTGCAGCGCGAGCACATTCCCGGCTGGCGCCGGGTACTGGACGGACGCCGGCGCGCGCGCGCCCGGCACGGCGCTGTTCGGCACGGGCTACGCGCAGGCGGCGATCTGGGCGCACCAACACCCGGCCGACTGCGCGGCCGCGCGCTTCCTGCTGTTCACGCCACAGATGGGCGGCCTGGGCTCCATGGTGCACAACCACGGCGCGGTGCTCGGCCTGGCGCTGGCCACCGGCCGCGTGCTGGTCTACGAGTTTGACCCGGCGCACGCGTGGCACGACGCGCGCTGGTGCGCCGGCCGGCTGCCCTTCGACGCGTGCTACTTCCAGCCGGTCAGCAACTGCACGCCCGCGCACGCGGCCGCCGGCGCGCCGGGCGGCAGCCTGGCCGGCGCGCCGCTGTTCGACTGGCGCGCGCCGGGCCAGGACGCCGCGCGCGCGCTGCGCTTCTACCGCAACGAGAGCTACCACGGCGTGGACACCTACGCGGTGCTGCCGCAGTTCCGACAGCTCATCGCCGCGTCGCCGGTTGACCCGGCCAAGTACCACTACTGGTGGCGCGCCCAGGCGGCCGCGTACCTGCTGCGCCCCAACGCGCGCACGCTGGCGGCGATTGCGCGGCGGCGCGCGGCCGCGTTCGCGGGCCGCGCGATCGCGCCGGGCACCGTGTCGGTGCACGTGCGCAAGGGCGACAAGTGGATAGAGGCGCCCGAGGCGCCGCTGGGCGACTACGTAGCGGCCGCCGAGCGGCTGGTGGCCGGCGCGGGCGGGCTCCTGGGCCGCCGCATCTTCCTGAGCACCGAGGACCCGGGCGCGACGGCCTATTTTGGCGCGCTCGCGCCGGCCTGGGCGGCCGCCTGGACCGACGGCCCGCGCAAGCCCGACCGCACCAAGTCCACGCTCACGTACGTGGCCGAGGTGCGCGCGCGCGCAACCCTAGGGCCGGCGCCCGTGGCTGATGTGACGCGGGCGCAGCGCTGGGCCCCTTGCAAGCGCGTCCTGGTCGCCCAAAAGCTGTGCCTGCAGGGGTTCCCACTTGTTGGGGAAGCTGGGCAGGCGCGAGCCGGGTGCGCTCAGGCGGCCGTGCATCGAGCTAGTGGGCATCCATTGCATGCTAGGATAGGGTTGGGTTTAGGGTCTCTAGACTCTGCGCCGGCGGCCGCAGGTGGCCCCCGCCAACGAGATGGTGGACTCGCTGCTCAACCTGGACCTGGCGCTGCGCTGCGATGCCTGGGTCGGCACGCTGACCTCGAACTGGGTTCAGGGTTAGGGTCCCTTACATCGCGCCGGCGGCTGCAGGTGGGCCCCGCCAACGAGATGGTGGACTCGCTGCTCAACCTGGACCTGGCGCTGCGCTGCGACGCCTGGGTCGGCACGCTGACCTCCAACTGGTGCCGCCTGGTCGACGAGCTGCGCTCCACGCTGCGCTGCAAGGCGCACGGCCGGTACCTGGACGCGCAGCAGGGTGACCCGCCCGAGGACCTCGGCTGGTGACGGCGCCGCGTGCCGGCGCGCCGGGGCGCACCTGCGAGCCCGGCGGAGCGCCAAGCCGGCGGGCGCACGCCGGTGGGAGGCCCGCTGGCGTCCCACCGTTGTCGAGCGCTGCCTGCTGAGCGCGCCGCAGCTCTGCGGCCGCGCGGCAGGGTGGCCTGCTGAGCAGCGCGCGCCGCTGGAGCGCAGCTCTGGGGCTGGGCAGCCGCGCCGCAGCCGCAGGGCTGCCGCCTGGAACCGGCGTCCAGACCTCTGGGCGTGCACGGGGTTGTGGCGCTGCGCTGCCCGAAGGCCGGTGTGCGCTAGCCGTCCCATAGCTAAGCCGTCCCATAGCTCTGTAATCCGCCGCCATTTTGAGCAGTTACAGGCAGGCAGGCTGGTGCATCGGTGCCTCGGTGTCAGGAATGGTGCCCCGGTCCAAGCAAGCTCCCTGCCGCGCTCAAGCCGTTGCCCAAGTGGCGGCAGGAACAGGCACGCCTCCAGTGCACGCACACGCGGGCAACCCACACACAGAAACCCAAAGCTGCGTTACTTCTACAGAATAACACATACACCAGGCCTGAGCACTGAGTGCAGCACTGACCAGTTCACAGTGAAGATTTACCAGGACAGACACTTGTTCTCTCTTGACTTAACAAGGGAAGAGCGCGCATAGTAGACCACTTGCGCGTCGCTTCCACCAGCCAGAGCTGGCCTCTATGCGCCTCGCTCCGCCGCTGCTAGATGCCGCTGTGGCAGCACAGGCACGCCGCCCGGCTTGGCAGTGCAGAGCATCCGCCGGTAGCTCCGCTTGCACGTATAGCACCTGCGAGAGAGGCAGAGCGTGTGGGCAAGGCAAGCTCTACAAGGGTTGGCTCATTTCTTGAGACTGCGCAGGTTGCGTGGTCATGGCACAGCTCCTCTGCTGCGTCACACAAGGCAGGGCACTCGCAGGTGCGCTGCACGCAGAACAGGTCGCCGCGCGGGGGCCAACCCACTTTGTGTCTGCGGGCACCGCCGCCATGCTTTCGAGGTCGTGCTTCTGCGCCGCCGCGCTCGCCGCCACGGACTGCTTCGTCTGCATGGCGCGCGGGTATGTGCCTCGGCCCTCGCCCGCGTAGGCTTTCTGGATGGCTGCGGATAGGGCGTCGGTCTGCGCTCGCGCTGGTAGCGCCATGCACACGAGTGCGACAGCCAGGACACACACCCTAGCGCATGCCATTGAATAGCACTCAATGCCAGCGCCAGGGCCTATGCTGCGGGAGCCTGGACAGTGTGAAAGTATCAGTTTGTCCGATCTGGACCTCTGGTTGGCCGCAATGACTCAGCGCGAACTCGACTTCTTAAATTCAAAGCTTGTCTAGGTCTTGAGGCCCTATGTGCGCAGCTCGAGCACACCGTTGCGCCAAAAGCTCGTGGGCGCTCACGCCACCGCGCTGTGACCGCTCATACACTTGGTCGTGGCTTTGCCCTAGTTGATCAGCAGATGCGGAGGTTCCTGGCGCGGAGGCTGCTGCAGTCTGTGCCGCACTGCCTGCCAAGCTGTGCCGCAGAGGTGCCGCACCTGTACGCTTGGTCATGTGCAGCTGCTACAGCAACATGTCTGCATTAAGTGTTGACACGTCTCAGCTGCCGGGAGTGAGTCACAGTGAGCGCGCACCAACGACCTGCTGCAGCCCATACACCGAGACCACGCTGTGCGCTTGGGGCAGGGCCTTGCACTGGGGCGCGCCTGCGGTGGCGGCCTGCTCCTTGCGTGGCCGGATGCCGCAGCGCGCCACGTGCGCACGGCCGTGCGCGTGTTTGCCACCGCCGGCCTGCAGAACAGCCAGCAGCCTGGCGTGCCGCAGGAGGACGCCAGGGGCACGGGCGCGCGAGAGGCGCGCCTGTTACACACACCGTGGTTCTCTCGTGCAGCTGAGAGCCACGTGCAAGCGAGTTGAGGGGTCAAAAGTGTGGCACGCCAGGCGCAACCCGTCAGGACAAGGGCCTTGAAGCAGCGGGCGCTCTTGCCCTGGCTCAGCTCGGCGCAGCTGTTGGGCACCCCGGTGTCCGCTACTACAACTCCTCGCGCTTGCTCCTGCTCCGAGGACGCGCCGCAGCCCAGTGCCTGCAGCGCCGCCGGGGGCTGAGCGCCGGCGTGCGGGGCGCCAGGCGCCCGCTGTCGCCGGGCGCCGGCAAGCGCGCGCCGCGGAGTGGGGAGCGCGGTCGCGCGCCAACGGCGCCCAGCGGCCGCGCGCGGACACGCGCCGGCCGGGCCGGGCCGCGCCGCCGAACTGGTGGGCGGGGCGCGCGGGCGGCGCCGGGCGGCCGCGCGCGGATGCGCGCCGGGCGGGCGCCGGCGGCGGCCGGGGCCGGCAGGCTGCCGGGGCTGCCCCCGCTGAGCGCGTGAGCGAGGAGGACTGGGCCCGTGCGGTGCGCCGCGCGGCCTCCCGGGGCGCGGCCTGGCAGTCCGGGGGCCCCCGCCTGCTCGGGCGCGGCGCCGCTGCGCCACCCCGGGCAGCGGCTACATGCAGACCCCACAGCGCAGCTGCATGCCCCAGCAGCGCTGTGGGGTCCTGAGCCCCGGGCCTGGCCACCGGGCGCGCGCAGACCGCACGGGAAGGTAACCCGGGGCCCGCGGCCGCAGGGGGCACGCGCGCCGCCGCCGCCGCCGCGGCCGCGCGAGCGGCCCGCCGCGAGGCCCGGGCAGGACGACCTGACGCGGAAGGCGACCGACGAGCTGCTGGCGGAGCTGCGCGGGGCTGCGGGCGCGCGTATACCCTTCCAGCGTGAGGGGCCAGGGTCTCGGCCGCGCGCGCGGCTTGTGCTCAACGAGCTCGCGCGGCGGCACCGCTTGGGCCCGCACCCGCTGCCCGTGCGGGTGCGCCCAGCCGCCGGTGCCCGTGTCGCGGCGGCGTGGGGACGCCCCCGGGGACCAGGCCATCTGCTGAGCCTGCGCGCCGCCCCAGCGTGCCCACTCAGGGTGTCCGCCCAGGGCGCGCTTCGGCCTTCCCTTTGTCTCAGGGTGCCCTGGACGTGCGCCGCGGCCCGTGGCGCCAGGGCCCGCGGGAGGTCAGTTCAGTCAGGCCTGGTCTGCTTCAAGACCAGGCCTGGTCTGACTGAGGCTGCCCCGAGGGTGCCCAGAAGACGCCGCGCGGCCCGGGCGCCAGGACCTGCCGGCGGTCAGTTCAGTCCAGTCCAGCCTGCATATACTAGGGTAGGTAGCCCTAACCCCAACCCTACCCTGGCCTGGTCCGAGCGCGCCCCGAGGGTGCCCTGACAATGCCGTGCGGTCCGCGGCGCCAGGACCTGCTGGAGCTGCACCACAACGCCGCGGTGCGGCTGCGCACGCCGCTGCCGGACACGCTCGCCGCCGCGGCGCGGCTCGGCGCGGCGGCCGCGCTGGCCGACCTGGAGCCGACGCACCTCGTGCGCGCGGCCGTATTGCTGCTGTGGCCGGCGCGCGGCCAGGCGCGCGGCCCGCGCCGCCGTGCCCAACCGACCCCGGCGCCGTCGCGCGCGCGCGCGGGCTGCAGCCGGGCGGGCGGGCGGGGTGGGCGGGCCTGGCGCCGCGGCCGGGCGAGCGCGCCCGGGGCGCGCTGCGCAGCCGGCGCCGGCGCTGCCGCGCCGCGCCCGCCGCCGGGTCTGTGCGGCTGCCGCTGCCGAGCGGGCCGGCCAGCCAGGGCGGGGCCCGCCATGGGGTCAGGCCGCGCCCCGAGGGCGACCTCCGCTGTAGGCCCCTTGCTGTGAGAGCCAGGCCCCCGCCGTGATCCGGCGCGCCCGCCGCCGGCGCGCGCCCGCCGCCGGCGCACGCCCGCCGCGCGCAGGGGCCCCTCCACCGGCCCGGCGACGCTGAGGGAATGCTTGGCGGCAATGCTGCGGCAGACCCTGCGCCGAGGCACGCGCGATGTGCGCGCGCAGGCGCGGTCGAGCGCGGCTGCGGAGGGCGCGGCGGACGCGCGCGTCAGCGCAGTACTGGAGCAGGTTTCGCAGCGCCTGGAGCACCTCGCCTTCCAGGCGCGCAGGGTTTGCGTCTAGGGTTGCGCCCAGGGTTGGGCCCCTGGGCGCGTGCCGCAGGCTGCTGCCGTGCCGGGAGGCCCTGCGTGTGCGTCTCGGGGGAGCCGCGCAGGCTCCGCCGCGCACGCTGGAGCGCCTGCATGCTTGGGCGCCCATGAGCGGGGCTGCGGCTGGCGGCGGCTGGCGGCGCAGGCCGAGCAGCGCTGTTCTTGGACCGAGGCGCCGTCCGCGCGTCGCAGCGCCTTGCAGCAGCGCTCGCGCGCGCCGCGGCGCCCCCTCGCAGCGGGGCCCGCGGCAGAGCCGAGCATGCGCCCGTGTAGGCCAGGAATGCGCCCGCGCAGACCGGACACGCGCCCCGCGCAGGACGTCGTGGACCTGCTCAGCGGCACCAAGGGCCTGCTGCCGCACGCGCTGGCGGCGCGGCTGTGCGCGCACGCGCTGCCGGGCGTGCCCGCGATGCCGCTGCGCGTCCGGAACGAGCTGGCGGGCGCGGCGCTGCAGTACAGCGGCGTGCCGGAGGCCGAGCAGCTGCTCGCGGCGATCGACGCCAAGGTGCGGTCGGCGGCTAGGGTTAGGGTGTAGGCCGACCCTACCCTCCCCTGTTCCAGCCTTTCCCTTCAGAGAAGATTAGCATTGGGTACCCTTTGGGGATGGTGAACGTGTCGGGGCGCCCTCCGGGGCCTTCGCGCGCGCTGCGGCGGAGGCGCCGGCGCACGTGGCGAGCGGGCGGCCCGATGGCCCCTTTGCTGCGCGCGCGCCGCTGGAGCCTGAGCGGGAGCTGGCGGCTGCGCGGGCGGAGGCGCTTCTTAACGCCTGCGCTCTGGAGTCGGGCCCGGGGCTCCAGTGTGCTCTGTCCCCCTCCACCCAACCAGGGCGGGCGTGAGCACGCCCGCACGGCGTCTGTGCGCAGCGCCCCAGCATGCCTGGCCGCGCTGCGCGCGCGGTCATGGCTCGCCCGCTGTCCCGCGCTCTGCCGCCTGCCAGCAGCGCCGCGGCCGCCCGCGCTGCCCGGGCCGCGCGGCTCGCCGCCACCGCCCAGCTCAGGGCCCCCTCGGCACCGCGCCGCGCCGCCCCGCGCTGCCCCGCACCTGCGCCAGCGCGGCGGGCTGAGCGGGCGCGGCGCGCGCGCCCGGCAGGCCAGCGGCAGCGTGGCCACGGCCAGCCCGCGCAACCTCATGGTCTACATCCGCCGCCAGGCCGCCGCGCGGCGCATGCCCGGCCGCGCGTTCTTTGAGGCCGCCGCGCGCCGCATGGGCGAGTTCACAGAAGAGGTGCGCTGCCGATGCCTGCTCTCCCCACCCTACGCCTGCCTGTTCGACGCGGCCGCCCGCCGCATGGGCGAGCACCCGGAAGAGGCGCTCTGCTGATGCCTGCTCCGGGGGCTCCATGCGCGGCTGGCCTACGGCCTGCGCGCCCCAGGCGTCCGCAGCTGGGCGGCCTGGCGCGGCCGCACGCGCGGCCATGTCAGCGCGGGAGCGCGCCGCGGCGCGGCCGGCCGCGGCGCCGGAGCAAGGTCAGGGCGCGAGCTGCCCCGCGCGCGCGCGCGCAGGACGTGGTGCGGCTCCTGCGGACGTGCGCGTTCCTGCGGTACCGCGACGTCGCGCTGATGGAAGCGGTTGAGCGGCAGGCGCGCGCGCCCGCCCCGCCGCAGCCGCCCCTGAGCGAGCGGCGGCGAGCAGCCCCAGCAGCGCCCGCCGCTGCGTGCGCGGCGCGCCTCCCTGCGGAGCGCAGCGGAGCGGCCCCGCCTGTCGAGCACCCAGCCCGCGGCGACGGCGCTCCTCCGCGTACGCGGCTTGGGGTGTCTGCCTGCGCTGCTTTCGTGCAGGCGCTGTGACCCGTCGGAGGCAGCCGAGCGGTGGGGGGCCGCCTCGGGCGCCGCGTTTGCCCCGGCACCCCTGGCTTTTCGCCGCTGCTTCTCACGGAGCACGCTGGCGCGCATTGTCCCCCCCCACCCCCGCCCCCCCAACATGCACCTATGCGCAGCGCATGCTGCCTGCGCGCGCTTCGGCTCGCAGGACGACGTCACCAGCCGCCGTGACGGCTGCGCACCTGCCTGCCTTGACCGTGCGCATGGAAGCCTCCCTCGCCGCCTGCTGGCGGCCGCTGCCGGCCTCTGAGGACAGGCGTGGGGTGCACGGGGCCCGGGAGCGCCCTCCCTGCGCTGCGCGCAACGCCCCCTGCGCCGGCTTGCGAGCCGACGGGCGCGCTGCGCAGGTGTCTGCGTTCAGGCCCGGCCTGGCGCGCGTCAGCATCGCGCGCGTCTGCGAAGCCTTCGGCGAGCTGGGCGTGCCGCTGGGCGCCCCGCTGGCGGCGCGCCTGCAGGCGCGCCCCCCGCCCGCCCCCTCCCGCAGCGCAGCCTGCGCGCCGGGATGCCGCGCGCGCCGGGGCGTGCGCCCGGGGCCTGCAGGCGCCTCTACTGCCCGCCGCACAAGCATGCCACCGAGGGCCTCGGGCGTGCATGGGGCGCTGGGCGGTGCGCGGTCTGCGCGGGGCTTGTTCTGTGCATGGGTGCACGCTGCTCATCGAGCACCCTGTCCCTGGTGAAAGCACGCGCACCGGTCTGGACCCACTATGGTAGGGTAGGGTGGGTTCGGGCGCGCGCATGCGGTGTGCGTGCGGCGGGTGCGTGCGGGCCTATCCAGTGTGCCACGGGTCCGGCGTATCACATCACAGCGCCAGATCTGCCAGATCGCGCCACACCCTGTTGACGCTCCGCCATCGTGCTTGCGCTCTATGCCCTATGGAGGCAGGGCATCCGGCGCATGTCGCGCGCTGCGCCCGCCCTGCCGCCGACCCACTATCTGAGCACTGCGTTGTGCGCACAAGCAGGCCTGCGCGGCGGGTGCGCCCAGAGTGGGCAGGGCAGCGCAGGGGCAGCGCCGGTACCGCGCGGTGCCTTGCCGGCTGCACCGACGGCTCGTGTGACCGTCACGCGCCCCCGCGCAGGCGGACTTCTTGCGGCACATGCATGAGCTGCAGCCCGGCTCGAGCGCGGCCGCGGATGGCGTCACCGTCGCGCTGTACCTGACTGGCAGCGCGCTGCTGGGCCAGCTGACGGCGGAGCAGTGCCGCGCGGTCACTGACGTCGCTGCCGCGCGCGGCGCCCTACAGCGCCGCCAGGACTTCTTCAAGGGCATCTCGCTGCTGCAGGCGCGCGCGCGCCCTACCCTAGCCCCACCGCTGAGCTCGCCCTGTCGCGGCGGGGCAGGGGCGCCCTGCAGCGCCCTGCAGCGCCCGCGCGCCAGCGAATGGAGGCCTGCCCCTGCATCCTACCCTAGCCAGCGCGCGGGAGGGCCTCACAACACGGAGGTTGAACCTCCGCCAGCGCCTGGGCGGGCACCCGGATGCCGGACCGCAGGCCCGCGCGCCCGCGCCCTGCCGCGGACCGCGCGCATGCCTGGCCACCCGCGGGCTCCCTGCGCACCGCGCGCAGGCTGGCAGGCCGCCGTCGCGGCCGCCCGCCTCCGACGTGACAAGGCAGCCAGCACGGCGGCGCGGCACGTAGTGAGCAGTGGGCTTGTTGCAAAGACGGCGCGCGCCGCACGCGCCAGAGCACAGGGCAGGGTCCTGTACCCTTGTTGGGGCAGGCTATGGTACCCTAACCGTGAGGCTGACGCGCGCAGGCGGCGCACCTGGCGCGCGGCGGCGTGGCGGCCAGCGGCGACGCGGACCCGCTCGCGCCCGCGGTGCGCGCATGGGCCGCGGAAGCGCAGCAGGAGTACATTGCGGCGAACGCCAGCAAAGAGAGCGTCAGGCAGCAGCTGGTGTTCAAGCCGGTGCGCGCGCCGCCAGACGCCCGCAACCCCCGGAGTGCGTGTCGCCCTTGAGCCAGCGTCGCGCCGCGGGCGCATCGCCCTGCGCCTGCTGGCGGGCGCGGCGGGCGCGCTGGGCCCAGGCGCGCCTGCTGACTAGAAGGTTGTGCGCACCTCGGTGCGTGCTCGCGCTCGCTCAGCCAGTGCGAGCGCCGCCTGGGCGCCCGGGCCGCCCGATCGTGCCGGACCCTGTAGGCGCCGCCGCCGCGTCTCGGCCGCGCGCCGCCCGGGCGCCCGCCCCAGTGCTGCGATTGAGCGGCCTCGGCCGGCAGCGCGCGAGCGCGGCGGCTATGAGCTGAGCGTGCGCCGCCGGGCTCTCCTGGCGCCCACTCTACCCTAACCACGCGGTCGCCAGGCATCTACCCTACCATAAACAATGGGCTCTCCAGGCACCTACCCTACCCTAAACGCCAGGTCTTCAGGCGCCGCATCCCCCATCCGCGTCCGCTCTGAGGCCTTGTCGCGCCGGGCGGCGGCGCGCACACGCTGCTCAGGCCTGACCGCGCCCGGCGGCGGCGTGCAGATGCTCGCCGTCTGCCGCGACGACCTCGGCCTGGCGGATGCCGAGCAGCTCGCGTTCGCGCCGGACGGCGGGGCGTGGGCGGATGTGGCCGCCACTGCGCCGGACGGCCGCCGGCTGGCATTCGTGCACATCCACCCCGACGACCAACTGCAGGGCCCGGACGCCGATGTGGCGGCGCCGGCGCCCGGCCTGCCGCGCGGCCTCGTGGGCCGCATGTACGGCCGCATGCGCATCCTCGCTAACAACGGGCTCCGGGCGCGCGCCTGGGCCGCGCGGGCGGCGCCCGCGGGGGCGGCCGGCCGCCACTGCCTCGCGAGCGCGCCTGTGCGCGGTTGAGAGCTGGCGGTGGCTGGTGCTCGCTTAGCGCGCGAGCTGAGCACATCAGGACCATACTCTTTGAGTGTGCTGCTGTGGCGCAGCAGTACGCAGGCTTGAGGCTGCCTGCGCTTTGAGTGTGCGCGATTCGCCGGGCGGGTGGGGGGGCAGCCTCGGCTCGTTCAGTGGAAATTTGAGGAGGGTGTGGGTGCATGCGACCGAAGACCTGTTAGATGTCCACCGCCATCCACCTGGTGGTGCGATGGTTGCCGGCCGCCTGCTCGAGCGCGCCGGTGCGCGGGTGCGGGTGCACGGCTGGTCGCGCGGCGCCACCTGACGCAGGCAGATGCGGCTGTCACTATGCAAGGGCTGGCCTCTCGTGCGCGCGCGCGTGCGGCTCTCCCGCCGGTGCCCGTACAGAAAGCAGGCGCCGGGCGCCGCCATGGTGCAGGAGGCGCTGTTCTGCCATGCGGCTGCGCCTGAGCCGTGCGCGCGCGCGCAGGTCATTTCCGTGGAGGAGTGGCTGGAGTACGGCGAGGCGGGCAGCGGCGGCGCGGGCGGCAAGCCTGAGCTCGTGCAGCTGCCCGGCCGCGCCGCGTACCTGCAGGGCCTCATGGACGCGGATGCGGCGCAGTGGCGAGCGCTGGGCGGCGCCGCGGGCCCGCCGGCGGCCGCCCAGGGCGCCGACCCGGCGGGCGCCGAGGCGGGCCCTGCGCCTGAGCGGCACGTGGAGGGAGCCGGGGCTGCGGCGCCAGCGGGAGGCTTGGGCAGCGCGCGGGGCCCCGGGCCTGACTCGGGCCCGGCGGCAAGCGCGGCGGCCGCGCCGCGCATGCCGGCCGCGGCGCGCGCGATCGCAGCAGAGCGGGGGCCTGGGGCAGGCGCCCCGGCGCATGTGGGGCCGGGGCCGGCGGCACGCGCGCGGCCCACGGAGGAGCGGCGCAGCCCGCAGTGGTGGCATGGTGCGGGCGGGCAGCACGGACTCTCGACTGGGCCGCTGCCTGGGCGCAGGCGGGGGCAGGGAGGTGCGTGAGCAGGGAGGCGAGGCGGTGCCGCTACCGGACGCAGGGGGAGCAGCCCTGTGTGTGCCTGAGCCACGGGTGAGGGCAGGGCGGGGCCGTGCTGTGATAAGAGGTCACCACGTGCGGCTGTCTGCAAGCAGCACCAGAGCTTGCTCGCTCCAGCTGCTTCGCGAGCAAAAGCGGGGGTCATGTCCGTTGCGGTGGACACCTGACATGCGATGGCCCTTGCAATGGGGAGAGGCATGTGCTGCGGAAGGTGCTTTACGTGAAATGAAGCGCTTGCAAAGACGTCCTTCGACCAGCATCCTGCAAGCAAGCTGGACAGGACCCACAGCTCGCCCGCGTAAATGTGGAGACAGCGCGCAACCGAGTTGTCCCCGTCCCCTGAAGGCTGGCAGGCCGATGATGCTCTGCACTCCACCACGCTGCGTTGCCGCACGGCTCCCAGCTTGTTGCCAGCTGTTACACAGACCCTGCCCACATGGACAACTGCGCTGCTTGCAGACAGGCGCGCCTCGCGTGACTTTGTTGTACTATCAGCGGTGCCAGCGTGATAGCCTGGTTTCTTGAGGACTGCCGGCTGCGCAGCGCCCCGCATCACATGCACACATGTGTGGCATGGCGATTATCGACAGTCCCAAGGTAGGGCTAGGGGGTTCACAGGGGCCGCCTGCCCGACACGGGCATGCGCGCACAGGCCGCGCTCCGCGCGCACGCGCTAGGCGTGCAGCGCCGTGCGAGGGCTCTGAGCTAGCGCCGGGCGCGTGTCGCGCGGCGCGGCGCGGCCGGCGGCGCCGGCGCGGGCGCCGCGCGCTTTGCGGCCGCCCTGCCCACCCTGCAGCAGCGGCGGGGGTCAGCATGCCTCGGCAGCACAGGCAGCACCCCTCCGTTCCTTGCACACACAGGCATCCTGTCTCTGCCTGTGCACATGTCACCTGCTAAAGTGCTCAGATATGCAGATGTGGTTCACAGCTCAACCACCGCCCGCCTTTCACAACACGACACTGCTGGGCAGCATGTTCACACCATGAACCGCCCGAACTGTAAGCTCGCAACTCTACGCCCCCCTAGAAGGGAGAATGCGCTGACTTTCAGGGGCTGCCGCACCTTGTGCCGCGCGCCTGCCTGCCAGCAGGGTCAGGGCTGCCAGCAGGGTCAGGGCTGCCGCGCTCCTCCTCGTCGCCCTCGACGATTGCCGACAGGCGCCCGCCAGCGCGCGCCGGCGCCGCCGGCGCCGCTGAGCCGCCGCTCAGCGACGTGCGGCGCGCCGACGCCCGTCGCGCCTCGTGAGCAGGCCCGCCCGCGTCTGCCCGCGCCGGAGGTGCGGGGCCCGAGGCCAGCGACGTGCGGCGACCGCGGCGCCCTGCAGGCGCGGCTGCGGCAGCCAGCGGTGGCTCACCGGCCGCCGCGGCCCCGGCGGTAGGGCCCGCCTCAGGCGCGGCGGCAGCTCGCCGCGTGCGCTTGGCTGCTGGAGGCGCGCCAGCAGCGGGGGCGGCCTCCTCCTCACTGACGGCGCCGGACGCCGGGCCCGCCGCGAGCGTACGCCGCCGCCCGGCGGCCCGGGCAGGCGGAGCAGCCTTGGCCGGGACAGGCGGCGGCGGCGCTGGCTGCTGCGCCGTCGGCGGCGGCGCCGTCGCCACCGGCGCGAGCGAGGTGCGCGTGCCTGCGCGGCGCGCCGCCAGCGCTGCTGGGCCGCGCCTGGCGGCCGGCGACGCGGGCTTGGCCGCGCTGCGCCGCCCGCCGCGCGCGCGCGGCGCCGCGTCGGCGAGCGCGGACTGTGCGTCGGGCTCGGGGTCGGCGGGCGGCGCGCAGCGCGCGCAGAACCAGTCGCCGGCGGGCACGGCAGCCAGCGGCGGCGCCGCGCAGGCCAGGTGGCAGCCCGCGTCGCAGCCGTCGCACAGCAGGAGCGTGTCGCCCTCGTCGGCCTGCCCGCACACGGCGCAGGGGGTGTCGTCCTCGTCCTCGCCGGCCTCTTCCTCCTCCGTGCAGGCCGCTTTCTCGGCCTCCGCTTCCTCTCCTGCGCCCGCGCGGCGCGCCTCGCGCGCCGCCGCGCCGGCTGCGCTGGCGGCCGCCGCGTCTGCCGCCCCCTCTGGCGCACCAGCCGCCGCCTCTGGCGCGCCGGCCGCCCCCTCTGGCTCCGGTGGCTGGGCGGCGGCGGCCGGCGCGGCCGTCTGCAGCAGCGGCGCGGGGTCATGCGCGGCGGCCGCCCGGCCGCCGGGCAGTAGCACAGGCGAGGCGCCCAGCGAGGCGCGTCCCCCTGCAGACGCGCAGGCAGCCGGGTCAACCTCACAGGTCACCCAGAGCATGCCAGAGCCCGGTCGGCCCCCCCGCATGCAGCGCAAGCGCTCCATGACACGCTGGTGCTCGTGTGCATGGCTGTGGCCGCACGGCACCGGGCGCGTGGGACGGCGCGCGCTCGCACCCCGGTCTTGCGCCGCGAGCGCGCACAGCAGGCCTGGTCTCAGGGCGTCAGCAAGGCCTGGTCCGAGCGCACAGCGGCACCACGTGTGCCGTCCTTGCGGGGCGGGCACCGCTGGGGCCCTGCTGCGCACGGGGCCTGGCGCTGGCAGGGTGCACGCATGCGCGCTGCATGCGGGCAGGAGCGGCGCTCACGCACGCTATCAGCAAGCGGGCGCGCAGGGCGGGGGCCGCACCAGCGCTGTCAGCGAGCGCCAAGGGAATGGACCGGCCGCACGACGACAGGTTGCTCACCGCGGACCTCCGCGACGGCCTGCGCGCCGGCGCGGCGCCGCTTGGCCGAACGGCGCCGCGGTCGCTGGTGGCATGCTCTGGCGGGCGCTCCGCCAAGGCCGCTCGCTCGTACGTGCAGCGGGTGGGCGATCCGCCGCGCGAGGACCACCACGAGCGCGCTTGCCAAGGAGCGTGCAGGAGATACCTTGCACTCTGAACGAGGGCGCCAGCAGAGTGACCACAACCAGGGGCCTGGCGCGCGCCATGGGCGTGCATGGAGCCTGATGCGCAGGAGAGCGAGCCGGGCGGCGCGCCTGGACACGAGCAGCAGGCGCGGCGAGCCGCTGCCGCGGCGCTCGGCGCGCTTGGCGGCCGCCCAGCCCGCCAGCAGGCCCCGCCCTGACCCTGCGCCGCCGGGGCCCAGGGCAGAGACTGCGGCCCGAGGGCCGGCGCCTACGTTGCTGCCACGGCCGCCTGCAGTCCCGGGTGCGTCCGCCAGCGAGGCCACTGCCGGCGTTCCGCTGCCCAGGCCCGACCGCGCGTCCTCCAAACCCTCCATGCCCCCTGCGGTCTGCTCCTCGGGCACAGCGGCCTGCGCAGACCCGGCGCCCGGCAGCGCAGCCGGCACGGGCGCCGCGTCGAAGGCGAGCGACTCGGACGGCGAGTCCCCCGGCGGCGGGTCCGGGGCGCCCGGTGCGGGGTCCTGGCTCGCGCACAGGACTGCCATGGGCAGGTCGACCTCCGCAGGGTCGCCCGCCGGCGCCGCGCCCGCCGGCAGCTGCGCCAGGCCGGGCAGGGCTAGGGCTGCCGGGGCGCCCGGCGGGCGGCCCGCTGCCGCAGCCCCCGCAGCCGCGCCGAGCGCGGCCAGGTGCAGCTCGGGCTGGGAGCCCTGGGAGGGCGCGCGCATCAGGCCCTCTACCCACTCCAGCGACGTCTGGCTGGCCAGCGGGTCCTCGCCAGGGTTCAGAGTTAGGGTCGCAGCGTCCAGGCTCAGCCGCGGCCCGCGCGTGGCCGCATGGCCCGGGCCCTGCATCATGTCCGCGAGGCCTTCATCAGGCCCCGGCATGGGCTCTGGGCCGGCCGCCTCCGCGCCGTCGACCTCGGGCTCGCCCGCGGCGGTGCTGGCAGGCTCGGGCGGCCGGACGACCACCACGCGGCCCGTGGCGCTTGGCGCCGAGGCAGCGCGCGGCCGTGCGCCTGCCTGCATGGCCGGTATGACCACCACGGCGCTGACACGGCTGGCCTCGGCGCCCGGGCCCATGGCGGCGGTCAACTCGGGCGCGGCGCTGGGGCCGCCCTCCGGGGCCGCGGCGGCGGCGGCCAGCGCGGCCGCCAGGCGCGCGGACAGCGCCTCGTTGGCGCGACGTAGGCGTGCGCCCGCGGCGGCCTGGCGCGCGAGCGCGGCCTCCAGCTGGCGCGCTTTTGTGAAGTAGAAGCGCGCGCGCAGGCCAACGCGTGCCAGCTGCCGCCGCAGCTCGGCGGGCTCCCCGCCGGCCTGCGGCTGCCCCAGCCCGGGCTCCGCCGCCGCTGCAGGCCCACCTGCGGCCGCAGCCGCGTGACCGGTCGCGCTGTCCCGCCGCGACGCCGTGGGGAGGACCTCTGCGTCGGGCGGCGGGCCGGACGGGCCGTCGTTGCCGGGCGTGTCGCCCGCGCCGGCGACGGCGCCGCGGCCGCCCGCGTCGGCCACGCTGGCGGCCAGCTCGGCATCCATGGCGGCTTCCTCGTCGGGCGGTGCGCTGGCGGCCAGGAAGCCCGCCGCCGCGTCCACTAGGGCCTCCTGCAGCGGCCGTTGCTTGTAAGCTGCGACACGCTCTCTGTCCATCTCAGGTGCTTGACAACACTGTGCCAATACTGTGCCAAGCGAGGCAGCATGCGTCATGGCTCATTATGAGTGCTGGCTACCCCGCACAACTGCTGGCCAATATGCCGTTCCTGGCGTTGGGCATGCCCAGAGTGTGGTGGTCGTGCACGCCTTGGGGATGCTGACAGCGACGCGGCCGCCGCCAGGCGCAGGCGTAGCAATTAAGCCGGCAGGGATCTGCACGGTCCACTCGCTGGCGCCCGGCACGAGCGTCAGCCCGGCCGGCTGCGCCGCGGCCGCGGGAGTTGCGGGCGGCGCAGTCGCCAGGGTTGCGCTCGCCAGCGCGCGCGCTGGGGTTGCCTCTTCGCCGCGCGCCGGGCTCCCCCCGCGGGCTGAGGCGGGCGTGCTCATGCAGGGCATGAGCGCCGCCAGCTGCGCAGAGAGCGCCGCGGCGTCCAGTTCGCCCAGCGCTGGGAGCTTGGGCGCGCGCGCGCAGCCTGCCGCCAGCTGAGCCTTTGGGTCACCAGCTGTGCTGTCCTACCCTATGCTATCCTAGCACTGGTGACCGTGCTGGGAACATTGGTCGTTTTTAATGAGTCCAGCCGGCAGGCTTCGCTGACATGGGCCTTTGTGCATGGGCAATACCCTGGCACCTGCCCAGTCAGATCACTTGCGGCAGGTGCGGGCAGGGCCCCGGCACCTGCAACGGAGGCGGGCGTGGCGGCCGGCGCGCGGCCGCCCAGCCCCGGGCCCGCGCTGGCCGGCAGCGCCTCCGTCGAGTCTGCCGCCGCAGCGACGTCCATGGCTGCAAGCCCTGGCGAGGGTCCCGGCGCAGGCGCGGCGCCGACGAGCACCGCGGCCGCCGCGGCCCTGAGGGCGCCGTCCGGCTGCGCCTCCGCCTCGGCCTCGCCCGGGCTGGCCGCGGGCGGCGGGCCCTTGGCGGCGGGCGTGCCGTTGCGGGAGCCGCTGCACGAGCGCCGCTTGCGGTCCACATCGCCCTGCCGGCCCATGCGCATGGTTCAGTATCCATTACCTCACATTGAATGCTGTTTGCGCGGGGTCAGAGGGGCAGCGTGAAGCAAGAAAGGCCAGTGATGGTGCTCTGAGGTCAATGCAAGCACCCAAACGCATAGACAGCTCAGTGCTCTGGCATGGACAGTTGGCCATTGCACCCTGCACGCAGGCACTGGCATGCAAGGAAAGATTCTGCTCCATACAACGCTGAGGCCTGTACCGTGCTGACCGCCACAGCCGACACACGCGCCGAGCGCCGGCGCAGCTGCGGCGTGACCTCCCGGCTCGGCGTCATGCCTGCCGCGGGCGGCGCGGCGCCGCCGCCAGGCACGCCACCGCCTTGCGCGTCTGAAGGCGCGCCCAGCAGGGAGCCCCCGGGCAACCCAGCAAGTGCCCCAGCGCCCCCCGCCCCGCCGGCCAGCTTGTCAAGCGCCGGCGCGCTGTCGGCCGGCGCGGCGGAGCCCATGGCCCATGCGGCGAAGGAGGCGGTCGAGTCTGCATTGACGTTGACGATGACGTCTGGGCCGGGCGGCGACACGTCCGGGCCAGCCAGGGCGCATGTTGCGTCGGTGGGCACGCCCTCCGGCGAGAGCGCTTCTGCGCGCCCACGCCCCAGCTGTGCGAGGCGGCTTGCAGGAGGCTGGTGGCCGCGGTGGGCAGTCGCTGGACATGTTTGTACTGTGTGAGAAGTATGTGTCGCACATTGGTACGGTTTGGGTAAGTTTGGTGCACGTAGGCACGGGCAGCAGTGTGCTTGGCAAGCACTGCTTGTTTTCTAGATGGCAGCCATGGACTGCCAGGTAATCTTCTGGAGTGTGGCAAGGAAGCAGCTTGGCAGGCAGGAAGAGCCGCACATATCACGAAAGTGGTGATTCTTGTCCACCTTGGGGCGGGCGGCGGTGTGCTTGTTAGTGTCAGTGACAGCAGCCGTGGACTGGCTGCTGTACGGCCGCTGCAAGCAGCTTGGCAGTCGGAAAATGCGCACCCTCCGAGGGGATGGCGAAGCGCACGCTCTTGCGCTTCCCGGCGCGGCCGAGCTCCGTGCTGCGCGACGCGCGCTGCACGGGCACCCGCGGCGCGGGCGCTGGCGCCTGCACGGCCGCGGGAGCCGAAGCAGCGGGCGGCCTCTTGGCAGGAGCTGCCGCCCCTGTCTTGCGCAGGCCTGTGGCAGAGCCCGCCAGGCTCCAGGTGTCATCCAGGGCATGCGTGGTGGCAGCTAGCCAAGCTGTGGAGGGCAGCTAGGCAAATACACCACACTGGAAAGCAGAGTCCTCTCACGTCTCACATGCAGACGACAACACATCATGGTGGCAGCTGCAGCGGCAGGCACATGTTGACACAGTCTGCACAGTCCAGGCAGCCCCAAGGCGCAAGGAGCCTCTCTACGAGTGCAACTGTGCATGACAGCGCCGCGGCGCACCCGCGCGCAGCTCCTGCAGGCTCTCCACGCTCGGCACAAACACGCCAGCCTGCGGCGGCGGCCTGGCAGGCGGCCCAGCAGAGGTGCCGCTGGGTCCGCTGTTCTCTGCTTTCTCCTTGGGCGCAGGGCCCCCCGCGGCCGCCAGCCCCTTGGCTGCGCGCGCCAGCGCGCCGAGCGGCGGCAGCGGCGGCGGCGGCGGCGGCGGCGCAGGGCGCGCGCCCGCGGCGGGGCCGCTGCCGCCGGCGCGCGCGGGGGCCTGGCGCATGGCGGGCTTGGCTGCGGCCGTCGGCGCCTCGGCCGGCGCAAGCGCAGCCAGGTTCTGGTTTGCCTCCTGCAGCGGCTTGCGCTGCAGCGGGCCACTGCAGTTGACCTGCGCATGGGCAAGGCCATCTGCAAGGCGGCAACGAGGCTGCCCCGCATCCGGAACGTGAGCACCAAGGATATGCGCTGCCGGTGCAGGACTGAGATGCAAAGCTGTATCGACATCTTGCCCGGCCGCTGCATGCTCAAAGAGGGGCTCAAAGACTGGAGCAGCCAAGAAAAGGAGGTACACGGGATGTGTTTCGGCTGGCCGCACCTGCACCGTCTCGTCCTGCGACGTCTCGTTCTCATACAGGAACACTTTGGTGCGGCCCTCCAGCAGGATCTGCGGCGCCCAGACGCGTTTCAGGAGGGTGCACGCAGCACAGCGGCCTCTCCTGACCATCTGTGACGCGCACTTGGCTGTGCCTGGTCTGACATGCATGACTTGCATGCGCTTTGCCCAAGGGGGCCTTTCCTCTGGGTCTGCAGGTACCATTGGAGACGCACCCTGCTGACGCAGCTGCTGCACACCAAGGCATTGGCGCAGGGAGCTTGCCCGCCCGGCCGCACCTCGATCTGGTCGCCAGAAAAGAGCTCTGTGGGCTCTGTCGCAAGCTTCCCGTTGACGGCGACGGGCTCGCGCCCGAGGCACTCCAACCACACAGCGCCCTCCGGGTCCACGCGCAGCAGGACGTGGCGCCGTGACACCTCCTTGCGCATGATGACCAGGTCGCAGCCCTTGTCCCTGCCACACGCGCGCAACGCGGGTGAGCAGGTGAATTCTTGCTGGAGTCCAGACGCGCTGTTGTGCTCAACGCGTCATAAGAGCTTTTGGCACCTGAACCAGCCCCTCAGTACAAGCATGGTGTGGCTGCCCCAGTCCGGCGCCAACACGGCGCTCGTCCTGACTGCGTACCTGCGCCAGCTCAATCCTCCGCCCTGTTCATATTAACGCTAAAAGGAAGGGGCCTTGGCCGTTGCTCAGACTGCCGCACTTAAGGCGGGGGCCATTCTGTGAGCGTGTTTGGTCAGGGCCAAGGCAAGTTGGTGGCCACTTGCGGACTGTCACCTGCCAAGTGTCAGACTCTTCGTGATGGTGTACGTCAGGCCGCGCTCGCCCTGCACGGTCACGAAGGTGAGCGTGCCAAAGCTGGCGCGCTCCTGCGCGGCGTCCATGCTTGCGCAGCGCTCCTGCGCGGCATCCATGCTGGCGCTGCGCTCCTGCGCGGCCTCCATGCTCGCGCCTCCCTGCGAGCGCTCTGCGTACAGTCAAAGCATAAGCAGCTCTTTCTCGGACCAGCGCGCCACAAGCCAGCTTGACGTGGCTGCAGCTCAAGTGTTGTTGAGGCGCGTGTGCAGGCGTTGTGAGATCTTTGGTGTCATAACCAGCAGTCAAGCGGGGTGTGTCGCGCAGTCTCTGGCACGGCGTTTACAGCAGCACGGCGTGCCTGGTACGCCAGACTAACTCCTGACCAAGATCTCTCAACGGTGCGCGCCTCGCAAATGCAGCCTGTGTCACTTGTGGCCAGGCGTGAGCATTATGGCTGCACAGCGTGCCTGCCTGGCTCAACTAATACATATCTGGTGCTAGCAGGCGACCTCTAGCCTAGCGACAGGTGGGGCTTTGCTTTTGTATGAGCTGCGTCTCGGGTTTGCAAGGGTATTCTTTTGGCACTGCCGGACCGGGCCTCCAGGAGGAGGAGTACAAGGAGGAGTCCAAATAAAGAAGGTTAACTATCTCAATCCTGTCAACGTTCTGGCTTCAGCCTGTGTGTGCGCGGCTGTGCAGCTCACCGGAAGTACTTTATGGCGGCGCGCGTATCTGTGATATACACTCAGCGTTGTGCTTAGAACGGGGCTCCAGTATGTTTGGTGGCCCTGGGCGCTATGGCGGCCGACCTCCGCCAGGGCCCCGGCCGCCGTTCCACCCCGGCTTACAGCAGGTGCTCCTGCTACTTCCAATTCTTCACAGTGCACCCAATATATGCTGCACACGGTAGTGGCAGCCACAAGCAGGCTTGCCACAGTGCTCCCTGTATATGCTGCACACGGTGGTGGCAGCCACAAGCAGGCTTGCCACAGTGCTCCCTTATATGCTGCACACGGTGGTGGCAGGCACGTGCAGGCTTGCCGCGTCACGGTCGCGCAAGCACGTTGGAATGCAGCCTTCCAAGCTATGTGTATGGCGTGGGCACAGATGCCAGCTGGCCCGCCGCTGGCGCACGGCTGGCAGAGCGGCCCCAATCTGGTTGGGGCCATGCCTGTGATATTCCCGCAGTATGGGCTGCTGCCCTTTGGCGGCGGCCCAGTGCCCATGATGCCGCAGGGCATGCCTCCGCCGGGCGTCCCGGGCAGGTGCCGCCTTCAACCTGCCTTGCGCTGTGACCATGTTTTTTATCCTGCAGCCTCCCCAGGTTGTGTGGGCACCTTGCCCCACCTCTTGCGGCGCTCCTCTCCGCACTGCCCGGTTGTTGCCTTTGCTGAGGAGCTCGGGTGTTGCAGGGGCCCTGGCGGACGGGGCGGCGGCAGGCGCGGCGGCCCCGGGGGCGGGCGCGGCAGCCCTGGGGGCGGGCGCGGCAGCTCCGGGGGCGGGCGCGGCAGCTCCGGGGGCGGGCGCGGCGGGCGCGGAGGCCGCGCAGGCGGCCGCGGCCCGGCCGGCAGGTCGGCGGGCAGAGGCGGGGCCGGGCGGGGTCCTCCGGGCCGGGGCTCGCCCGGCAGGGGTTCTCCCAGCCGGGGCTCCCCGGGCAGGGGCCCGCCTGGGAGAGGGTTTGCTGGCAGGGGCCCACCTGGCGCGGTCTCCCCGGGCAGGGGCGCACCCGGCGCGGCACCCTCCGGCCAGGGCCAGCCCGGCGCAGCGCCCGTGCCCGCCGCAGGTGGCGGCGCGCCCGCGGGGCCGGGCAGCGCCGGCGGGGCGGGCGCGGGCGGCGGCGCGGCCGCGGCGGTCGCGGCGGCCCCGGCGCCGTGCGTGCTGTCCGCGCAGGAGCGCGCTGAGGCGGACAGGCGCGGGCCTGGTGCACGGGGTACCTGCTTCAGACAATGGCTGGGAGCAGTGCTTTAAGCCGCACATTGGGTCAGCAGGCAGGGCTCTAAGCACGGCCGGATGTTCTCTTTTTTGGGGCTGTGCAGCAGCACCCTTCTCACCTCACAGCAGCAGGTAGGCTAACAGAGGATAACGATTTTGCTAAGTTTCATGTTCAAGCTGCACTACAGGGGCGGGAGTGGCCTCTGATCCAAAGGCTGCCGCCTCACAGCGTGTGGGACAGGAAAGCGTGTGACGTGCTGTCAGCGTCATGCGCGGACCCCACATGCGCGCCAGTCCAACGCGGCGACCGCGCAGGTGGCGGGAGGAGCGGCGGAAGAACTTCCCCAGCGCGGCCAACCAGGCCGCGCGGCAGGCCGAGGCGGCCGCGCGCGAGGCGCGCGGCGAGCTCGACCCCAGGCGCGCGGGGCCCCGCATAAGACCGCCGCCTCGACCGTGCATTTCTTGGACCCGTGGCAGGGCCGGTGTCTGACCAGGGTGGGAAGGCCCCAGCCGTGGGGACTGTGCGCATGGCAGACCCAACTAGGCCCTGCCTCCCGAGCGACGCGCGCGCGCCCCCAGCCAGACGGCCCAGGCGCTGCGCGCAGGAGCGTCGCGCGGCGCGCGCGGCTGCGCGAGGTGGTCGCGCAGCAGCGCGCGCTGGGCCTGGACCGCAAGGCCGGCACGGACGGCCTGCACGTGCCGGAGGCGCCCGAGCAGCCGGTGCGCCTGGCGCCTGGCGCCGACGGCGCGCCCGGCTTCGCGCCGCGCGGCCGCGGCTTCTCGCGCGGCGGGCGCGGCCGCGACGGCGGCGGGCGCGGCCGCGGCCGCGGCCGCGTCGAGGCCGGCGGGCGCTTCGGCGCGCCGCGGGGCGGCGGGCGGTTTGCGCGCGGGCGCGGCGGCGCGTGCGGGCCGGGCGGCGGCCGCTTTGGGCCGCCCGGCGGCGGCCGCTACGGGCCGCCCGGCGTGTTTGGCGGCGGCGGCGGCGGCGGGCATGCGGGCGTCGGCGGCAAGCGGCCTTTTGCGCCGGACGGGGCGTCCGCCGAGGCGCCCGCGGACAAGCGCGCGCGCGGCGACGGCGACGGCGCGCCCGCCGCCGCGGAGGGCCTCGCCGAGCTCATGGCGTACGGCAGCGACAGCGAGCCCGACCAGGCGCCCAGCGGGGCGGGCGGCGCAGCAACGATGTGCGCGGCCGCCGCCGCGCAGCCAGGGCAGGTGGCGCCGCCGACAGCGAATGGCGTCCCTGCAGCGGGGCGGGGGGCGCCCGGCGGCCGGGCCGGCGGCCGCGGGCGGCACGATGGCGCGGGCGATGGCGGGCACATGGGCCGCGGCGGCCGCGGCCGCGGCCGGGAGCGCGGCCGCGGGCGCAGCCGCGGCCGCGGCCGGGAGCGCGGCCGCGGGCGCAGCCGCGGCCGCGGCCGCGGCGCCAGCTCGCTGCCCCCCCGCCGGGAGACGCTGCTGCAGAAGCTGCTCGCGCCCGACGTGCGCCGCGAGCGCAGCGCGCTGCTGCAGTGCCTGCGCTTCTTCGCGGCCAACGGCTTCCTGGCAGACCCGGGCGCCGTGCGCTTCCCGGTTGAGGCGCCGCCCGTGCTGCCGCTGCGCGAGCAGCTGCTGGGCGCAGGCGCGCGGCCCCGGCGGGCGCCAGCGCGCGCGCGGCGCAGCGTGGGGGCTGCGCTGACCTGGGGCCGTGCGTGTCAGAGCTAGCCCTGCATTGGTGCCGCTCCTCCTGTCTTGATAGCGCTCCATCCCGCCAAAACGGCATGGACAGCTGAGCCTTGCTGAGCTGCGTGGCACGCCATTGAGCGCGCGGCGGCGTGTCACGGAGCGGCTGCGTGCTAGCCGCATGCCGCATACTCACAAGGTCTCACCGCGGTGCCAGGCGCGGCGGCTGAGCTGGCGTCGGACTCCGAGGATGAGCGCGCGAACGGGCTTGCGAGCGGGGCCGCCGCGGCCGCACCGCCGGCGGACGCGCCCGCCGCCGCCAGCAGCAGCAAGGAGGACGAGGATGACGGTGAGGAGGCGGGGGATGTGGAGGAGGGCGGGGAGCGCGCTGTGGGCGGCGCCGCTGCGGCTGGCGGGGGCGGGGTCGAGGCGGGCGCCGCCGGCGGCGCGCCGCCGGCGGCCGGCGGAGGCGCGGGGGATGCGGTCGATGTAGGGGGCGGAGCGGTTGTGGCGGCTTCTGACGTTGTGGCGGTGCAGTGACGTGCACATGCTGTCTTAGATTGTCAGCGTGCAGGTCTAATCAGGACACTTGGCCGCTCTGTGTGCTGACAGTCCGACATGGGCGCCTGCATTGTCGAGAGCCCCGTGTGCTGCTGCAGCGCGTACAGACACAGGTTGATTGGATGATCTCCCACCCCGCGCTGCGCCTGTGTGTTATCATTTGCCTGGCGCCACCTCTATGCTTGGGCCCGGCTCTGGCATGCAATTGCTTCGCTCGTTTGCACAGCCTGCCTGAGCGCAGGCGGGCAGCTGCGGCAGAGCTCGCGCTCCTCCTGACCCGTCCTGCTCACACATGTCCAAATATCGTATGCCCAGCGGCGCTGCTGTTTGGAGTGCCAGTCGCCAAAGTCCCGCGCGGCCATGGGCGGCACGAGCGCGGGCGGCGGGACGTGCACGGCATACCGCCATTCTGCCGGCAGCTCGGGCAGGTCCTCGCAGCAGGCCGCCTGCGCGGCGGCGGGCGCAGCCAGCTCGCGTCGCGGTTATGATTGCAGGCCTAGGTTGTGGGCACCCAGTGATGTCGAATGTGGCGGGTCACAAAGGGTGGCCCCGGCTCGGTAGGGCTGCGACAAAAGCCGCGCAGCTTGCATGCCTGCACTCCTGGGGACCTCATGCGGTAAATCTGGCCTCCCACCTGCTGGGCGGGCGGCAGGGTCGCCATCAGCGCAGAGAGCGCCCGCCGCGCGCGCGGGTGCTCTGAGGCGTTGCGCAGCGCGGCGGCTGCCGCCGCCGCCGCTGTGCGGCTCGGGCCGCTCAGCAGGCGCCCGAGTGCTGGCGCCGCGCCCGCTTCCACTGCCTCCTGCCGCGTGCCGTTCGCTCTGAAGGACCGTCCGGGGGGCACGGTGCTTCACAGCACGACTCATTGGCGGGGAGGGAGTGCACTTGTCAGGGGGCTGCTGAGCGCCTGTGTGGGCGGAGGAGGACATGCAAGATAAGCACACGCTGCGACAGCCTGCTCACTCGTCAGGGGGCTGCTTCGTGCGGTCCAGCGTGCGGCCTCTGTTATGTGCCTGGCTCATGCATCCGCACCTTGCCGTCTGCCTCAACGGCAATGGCCCGCAGCGCCGAGCTGGCGCTCTCTGCCGCGGCCGCCCCTCCCTCACAGCAGCAGAGCCGCGACAAGCATGCGATGCCGCCGGCTGCCTGCAAACCGCACCGCCCATCGCGCGGGCGCCAAGAGCCTACATGCAAGTTTTGGAGCACCTCGTAGCACACAGTGTCTGCCGAATGTGCTTTATATTATGTCAATGGTCACAGCATCCTGTATTGTCGCCTGGAACCATCTGCACAATAAGGCCTGCACAGCCTGCCCAGTTACTGCTCAAGGCACTGTGATACTGACTCTGCTGTCGGCGGGCATGCTTCCTCGCTGCTAGGACCACGCCTGCAGCCCCGCTCAACACTGCGCCGTGCTCTGGGAGCGCACGCACCTGCACCGCGCGCTGCCCCACCGGCAGCCGGCAGAGCTGCTGCAGGCAGCGCGCGCAGTCCTGCTGCCGGCCTGCCGCATGGGCTGGCGCGAGCGCGCCGCTGCACGCTGCGGCGCCAGCGCCCTCCAGCGCCTAGCCCGCGGCGCAGTACGCGCGCATCGTTGTTGCCGACAGGCCGTCAAAGAGTGCTTGGTGTCCGGGCGACATGCGAGTGGGTTCGAACAGCCTGTGTCCACAGTATGCTCGCAGGCGTAGCGCAGCGCCGCACCAGTGCATGTGAAGCAGCCTGCGCCCACTGTCGGCTGCACAGCCTGCAAGGAGAACTCACCAGTGAAGCGATGTAGCATGTGGACGAATGATATTACTGTTTGAATGATGAACGCGCCTGGTTGGTCAGCGCAACGATGCCCGCAGGCAGGCCCGCCGCCAGGGCGTCCTCGACGCCCTGGTCCAGCGCCAGGACGTTAGCCAGGCAGGCCAGCGCCGCGCAGCCTGCGGCATGGCATGCAACAGCACCTGTCATCCCCCGTGCTCCCTCAAGACTCTACTCTACAGCGGCTGGTCCCATGTGCAATTCATGGCACATGCCCCTGCTGCCTGTTGCTTTGCCTGTCACAGCTCACATGCGCTTGGGGCCGAGACTCCGCCCTGCACGCCTGATGGAGGGCAGAGCACCGCCGACATCTGCCAGTACTCTGCGGTGTGAGCTGTGGCAAGGCTTCGCACATGCGCAGGCTGTCTGCGCAACCATGTCTGCGGGGGGAGACCTGCGCTGCCATCTGGCGCAGCGATGCTCTGGCTGATGCAAACAGCCAGCGCAGCGACGACGCCGTCTGCCGGCGTGAGCAGCGCCGCTGCGCCACCCGGGCGCACGCTGATGGCCTGCAGCCGCCACGGCCGGATGTCAGGGGCGCTGCGCGGCAGTGCCGGGGCCTGTAGGCACACCCCGTGCTTGGTTCCGGAGCCGAAGGTCGCCCCAGCAGCACCCCCGCTGCCGTTGACACCCACCGAAGCGCAATCATGGGTGCTCACAGTGGCAGTGCTGCTTTGCCGCACTGTCTCAGCCCTGGTTCGTCGCATGCAACAGCTAGGCGGCCAGTGCGTGACCAGCACCCCCACGCACACCCCTCGCCTTTGCCGCATTCCTGGCCAGGCTGGCAGCCGCGAGCGGAGCCGGCCGGGCTGAGCAGCGCAGCTCTCGGTGCCCTGGTAGGCTGCCTGGTCACGGGCTCTCCCCGCCTGGTTACAAGCGACTTCTTTGCTTCCCGGCGCACCCACCTCCAGGCAGACGGCCGCGTGGGGCGCGGCGGGCCCGCGCAGCGCAGCCGCCAGCGTGCCGACGCCGCCCGCGTCGGCCAGCGCTGCCCGCCCGGCCGGCCCCGCCGCCAGGCGCGCCAGCGCGGCGCACGCGAGCGCCGCCGCCTCCTGGCCCGCGGCCGACAGGTGCGCAACCAGGAGCGCGGACGCGCCCAGGCGCACGGCCTCGCACGCCGCCTCCTGCTTTTTGGAACCACAGCGCAGTCCTGAGCGAGCAGCACCCCCACTCCCAAGTGGTGCACGAGCGTCCGCAGCAGAGCACGGCTGCGGCTGCCGCGCTCTGAGGGTTCTGAATGTCAAGACAGAGCAGCTGCTCGCACCTGGCTGGCCACGCGCGCTGCCAATGTGCGGAGGGTGGCTGCCAGCGCAGCGCCTTGCGCACTCGCCAGGCCCTCAACTAGCTGTGGGACTCCTCGCCGCCCGAATGCGCACGGCACCTCCGCCATCAGCTGTCCTGTCTTTTGGTTGGGCTGCGCGCGCAGGAGAAGCAAAGAGCTACCTATTTTCGTAACCCCCTAACGAGGAAGCCCGCCCTAGCAAACACACCTGCAAGCCCTGAAGCACCCTGTGCCTGCCTGGCGTGTCACACTGGGCGCTTAAGATCGTTTTTCAAGCTTGGCTTCCCAATCGCTGTGAGTTGATATCCGTTCCTGTTGGCTTGTATAAGCGCACCTACGGACATTTGCGACTGTGTGGCGAGAGCGTCGTCGGTGAGCCACTGCGCTGCAATCACGCTGCCGCGTGGATAAGCAACCACCCCTGTATTGCCTAGTGGTTATTAGCGCACCTGCTCTACACAGCAAGTGTAAGTAATTTCATCGATGTCTCACAGCTTTTAAGCCAATGGTGGACCTTGGACTCACCACTTTCTAATTGCGCTGCCAGAGGGAGACCATGCAGCGCTCCGTCCTCTTCGGCAGCGCGGTGCTGGCGCCAAGGCAGGGAGCGAGCGCGTTGCTGCGCAAGCGATGCGCCTTGCCGCGCGCTGTCGTGGCGGCGCCAGCACAGAGCGTCCATGTAGCGGTGGACGGCTTCCTCACCCCGCCGTCAACTGCGCCAGACTGGCACATGTCAACCAGCACAAGTGCCCCAACAGCGCTGCAGGCATGGGCTTTGGCGTCTCAATGGTTGCTGAATGTCCGTACTGTTGTGCATGTCTGCTCTAGTGCGTGAAGCTGTGACGTGTTGGCGACACAGCGTTCTTGTCTCTCTAAGTGTATAGTTTACAGGACCTGTGTATTATCAACTCTAGCTGATCCGCAGCCTTGGATCGTCAGAGCAGGTGAGGCCGGGGCTGCTTCAGCTACTTATGGCCCTTGGACCCAAGTAGCCTTAGCACCACTTTCGTGTGCGACGGCCACTTCTGCTGCGTGAGGCCAGGGTTGTTCTCACGCGCCCGCGCCTGTGCATGCAGGTGCCCTCATCGCCTTCGGCGTCTGCGGCCTTGCCTGGTGTGGCTGACACGGCGTACTTCCAGCAGCATTGGAGCGTGGCTTTCTGGCGTGACTTCCGGCTCCCGTCGGACATGACGAGCGAGGAGGCGACCGTGTCCACCAGGCATGTCCCTGCACAATCACATTCAACGACCTTTGCCGCTGAGGGCGTGCACCAGGGCCTTAAGCCCTTTTGTGACCTACATATTGTACAGAGTTGACACTCTGCAGCTCCTGCTGTGAGTGTAAAAGTTCAGGGTTAGAGGGGAGGAGCTCTTGCATTGAGTAGACCTTGCGTTATAGTGTGCATTAGCTGCTTCATGCATGCCGCTGCCCATGTGCTTGCTATTGCCAGCACATCTTGCCACATAAGTGGCAGTGCTGCCTGTTAGTGTTAGGCAATACATTAGGCATGTCTGCTCGTTTTGCATGTTGTATATGCGACCCTGTCAAGGGTCGGCAGGCCCCGCGGCTGCCATAGCACTTTCGAGCTGTTTGGTAACTTTCGGGCGGTGTGCGCAGGCTGCAGGCAGCCGCGCGGACGGTGTCCGAGGCCGTCAGCAGCGCGGGCGTGTTTGCGACACCCAAGGCCGCGGCGTACTGGGGCTACCACCTGTCGCGGTCTGGCTTCTTTCTGCTGCAGGGCCTGGCCGGTGCGCCCCACCCCATGCCCTACCTTACCGTTGTGCACCTGCCTGAGCTGCACAGGCGGCGTGTGCCTGTCTCGCCTGCGCAGGCGGCGCGCGCGTTTGTCCCCGCTGCGCCGCATGCTGTGCAGGTGCATGCTGCTGTGAGAAGGTGGTGTGGTGCACACTACCACTGATGCGGCACTACGTGCGTGAGGTTGTGCCGAGCGCCACATGTGCTCACTGTGGCGGAACCGCTGCGTTCAGGGCTTGCTTGCACTGGGAGAGCCTTGCCCAGACGAGTGGATGGCGGGGCCGTACCACATATCAAACGAGTGCTTTGCCAAAGTGCTTGCAGTGCTTGCAGTGCAAGTTCACGGTCCTCAGCTGAGGTCTCTGCCTGTGGGTGCCGCAGGGCTGCTGGCGGCGCGCAGCGCGACGCAGATCACTGGCAAGCCGGAGTCTGGGCAGGGCATGAAGCTGGAGCGGCTGCTCACCTCCGGCATTGCGGGGCCTGTCTCTGAGGCGACGGCTATGTTCTATCAGGTGCGTGCCTTGCTTTGACTACTTAGCGGAGTGCGGCTTGGTTAGAGTGATTGTCAAGTACTTTCCCTTACTCTGCAATCTGCTTTCTCATGAGGTGAGCACTGTCTTGCATTCTCCCTATGCGATTTGTGTATCCGAGGCTTGGGTGTCAGAATACGTCTATGTATGTTCAGTGGTCATGGAGCTCGTGATACACAGGGTGCACACCAGGTCTGGCATGTGGCGCGCGGCAGGACTACGAGCACATTGACAACGGGCACTACTCGCTGCCGTGGGACATGGTGACCCCGCGCAACCGGCAGTGGTCGCCGCTGTATGTCGCTCAGCGCTCCGCGCAGGTCCGCTGTTGACAGCCTCTGGTGCACGTCTGTCTGTCATGTGAGATTTGAAAATTATCAAGTTACAAGATGTGCAGCTCTGGCAGCACACTGCCTCCGCAAAGAAGTGAGCGTGCTGCAAAAGAAGTGACCATGCTTTGTGCAGAATGCAGTGCTGGCTGTATCAGGGCACCGATGAAGGTCCAGACTGTTGCGAGTTGCTGGTTGTTGAGCTTTGCCAATCTTGTGCACAACGTGTGGGTGTCTGGAGATGTGGCTCTGTTTGCGCCGTGCATGCTCGTGACCTGTTCCAGCAGGGGCTTGCAAGCCTCCCTGATCAGCCGTGCGTGACAAGCATACACGCCTGCGCAGTTCATCACTGAGGCTGCCGCGACGCTGGGCCGCCGCTCGCGCGGCAAGACTGAGGACGTCTGGCTGCAGTCGCCCCTGTACCCCGAGTACTACCGCACCTTCCACTACCAGGCGCGTTCATGAGTGCGTTTACATGCGTGTGGCCTCTACCGTTGACAAAAGTTCATTATTCTGCGTTGGTGGGGGCAATAAAAAGAGCTAGCTGGTACGGGTGATAGGAAGTTGCCTGGACCGTTGACACTGCCTTGCATACACATCGTTGTGCCACTGACCGCATGCACCCTAAGGCATGAGGCGCAGGCGCATAAAGCATGTGCACAGGCAGCCCCTCGCCAGAACACAAGGACCGTGGCTGCGCATCTGTGAGGCGGCGCACAGGACGGTCGTGGCTGATGCTTCCGCGCGCGCGCGCGCAGACTGACGGCTGGCTGAGCGAGCAAAGCGCCAAGGTGTACGAGGTGTCGACGGAGACGCTGTTCCTGGGCCGCCAGGACGCCATGCAGCGCCAGGCGCTCGTGCCGCTGGCCGGCTTCATGCGCGGCCGGCCCGGGCGCGCCGGCGCCGGCACGCGGCTGCTGGAGCTCGCCTGCGGCACCGGCCGCTTCGCAACCTTCATCAAGGCGCGCCGCGCCGCGGGCAGCTGGTGGCAGCCCGCTCTGCTGTATGTGAGCAGGAGGCCAGCTCAAAGGCATGTGGTGCCTTGGAGCTGCTTAGACTATGTTGGCATGTTAAGGTGTAGAGCTATCTAAACCTATCAGCTAGAGCGGGGCGTGCGCGCGCGCAGGACAACTACCCGCAGATGGATGTAACGTGCCTGGACCTGAGCCCGTACTACCTGGCCGAGGCGCGCGCCAACCTGGCGCGCTGGGCGCGCCTGCGCGCGCCAGGCCTGGCCATGGGCGGCGTGGACGGCAACGGCGCCGCGTTCCTGCAGGCAGCTGCCGAGAAAATCCCGCAGCCTGACGCGTCGTTCGATGCGGTGCGCGCGCCCTCCTTGGCTGGGGCGCTTTTGCGCTGCGCACATTCGGCGATCCAGAGCGCTGCCTTCACAGGCTGCGCATCAATACAGCGCGAAGCACAGAGCTTGTGCCATCCCATCGGTACAACTTGTGGATACCTTTTGATATGCTGCATGCATCCTCTTGGCTGTGCTTCTAAGTGTCTGCACCCATGGTTGTCTGTGTCAGTGCTCTGTGCGCAAGTCCTATTCTGAAGACACAAATCCAAAAAAGGCAAGTGTAAGATTGGAGAATTAATTGCTGGGGTGAAGGGTGGCAGCTTTTCATCATGATGCAGCGTGTCTATATGTAGCGCACTACTTAAAACGTATGCACTACTCATGTGGACGCGTCGGGCAGGTGACCTGCGTGTACCTGTTCCACGAGCTGCCGGCCGATGTGCGGCGCGCGGTGGCGGCCGAGATGCTGCGCGTGCTCCGCCCCGGCGGCCTCCTGGTCCTGGTCGACAGCATCCAGGTGTGGAAGCGCACATGCGTCCTGTGATTGCTTGAGTTTTGTGGCCAGCTAGTTAGTGAGTGAGCATATTTAGTGAGCATGTTGCACCTCGAGACACCTGAGAAGTGGGTGCAACATGCAAGTTCACATGGGCGTGCTCTCGACATGCAGTGCATGCGAGTCTCAGCATACCTTGTGTGATGTTCTTGATGCTAAGCTTATGGTGTGCCAATAACAGCGCACTGAAAGGACGGGTTGCTAGTGGCCCGCTTGTGTTGGCCGTGCGGGGTTATGTGCGGGCTCGGATTGTGAGGGGCGCTCTGGACATGGTTAGGCGTGACTGTTATGGTGCCTTCAATTGTTTTAGCCAGGAGACAGCTGCTGACATGCTGTGGGGTGTGCAGCTGGGCGACCGGCCGCGCCTGGATGGCGGTCTCGGCAACTTTGAGCAGTTCAACGAGCCGTACTATGGCTCATACATCAACGAGAACTTTGGTGCGTCCCTGTCCTTACTTCTTGGGATTGCGTGCTGTGTCAGTACTCCTCGCACTGTGACCATATTGCGGTGCTTTTACGCCCACTGAAGCTCGGTGAAGTGCGGTTAATGGGCACCGCAGGGTGATGTGTCTTGCAATGCGTCATGCTGTGATGTTACTTGCCACCCAAGGCGCACACCGCAGTGCGCAGCGGCGGTATTGCCTGGCCTCAGCCACTTTCGTATCCACCCAAGGCGCACACTGCAGTGTGCAGCTGTGGCGTTTCCTGGGCTTAGCCGCTGCCGGCGCCGGGTGCAGGCGCGCTGTTCACGGAGGCGGGCTTCGAGCCGGCCGACAAGCTGCTGGCGTCCTCCACCAAGGTGCTGTCCTTCCGCAAGCCCGCGGCCGCGCCGGCCGCACGGCAGCCGCCGCCGCAGCCGGCCGCTGCGGCGTACGTGCCCGCCGCAGTCGCAGTCTGACGCGGTGCGAGCGCATGAGGCCAGGGGACTGGTGCTGCGGGCGGCTGAAAATGCTGAGCTTGGTGTCATGCATGTGCGTACTTGCGTGCGCTCGTTGCACAGCGATGCAGCATCGCAGTGTCTGACCGAGAAGACCTTTTGTAGCAGCACTGTGCAAGGTAATGTTTCTTTTAGCGTAGATGCAGGGTGTGTTCTGACGGGCAGGCAGGTTGCAAACTCGTGCATTCTTGCACGTAGTCTTGCACGCTGCGACAATGCTCTAAATGCCTGGGTACCAAGCATGAGAATGTGCACATGTGCAGTTGAAGCAGACAGGGCCATGGTAGTGGCCGGGCACTTGCTAGCAACCCGCAGGCCATGCCCCTTTCCAAGGCAGACCTAGCTTTGGTTGTGTGGAGGCCCCTGAGGCGCCTGCATGACGGGATTCCAATGGCAGACAAGTGGGTTCTTAACATGCTCTGGTTCGAGGCCTGTAGGCGCCAGGGTGCGCTGTTAACTAGCTGGGCCCCTGTATGTACATCTTTCCTTTTAGCAAGCTCCAGGGCTTATCGCGCGCTCAGAGGCGCCGCACATTGACTTGGCCTTATCCTTTCGGGAAGATTTGGTACTTTGTTGCCCCAGCCGCGACATGCGCTGTATGCTGCTGTGCTCTTACCCTTTGCGCATCCCTGTGTGCGTAGCAGCATTAGATATGTGCACGACATGGTGCGCTGGTCTGTTGAGAGCCAGACGGTGCTCAAGAGCGCACGCTAAGGAGGCCCTGCCGAGTGCCTTTTTAGTTCTTGCTTTGCATGGTCCAAGTGGGCAGCTGCACCATCATTTGGCCGGATGGCATTGTGTGTTTGTAGACTATTGGACTCGTAACTCAACAACATAGCTTTTTGTGCATGTTCTCCGACCCTTGTACCCTTGTCCTGGTCCATGGCTTTCGCAAGCCTCCGTGATCACAAGCACGGCTATGTCGCATCTCTGAACACCGAGTTGCTCCGGAAGATGGACGGCCCGTGCTCCAGGTACTCCGCGCGTTTTCTGCACACCGACGCAAACTCCGGCATGCTGCCCAGCACCGACCCGCCAAACCTGCGCGCGCGCGTGCAGGAGCCCCCTTGCCCTCTGCCTGAGCGCCACAGGCTGTGCATGCCGGGGACTCTGCAAGAGCTGGCGCCGCTCCCTCTTGCATGCGTACAGTGTCCACTGTCACACACTGGTGCCAAGTGTCATTTGCATGTCATCTGCACAGCAGCCTGGCATCGACATCCGGCGACCAGGAGCAGGGCTCAGCTGCTGCCATTTCAGGCATACATGACAGGGCACATTACCCCACCATATCAGCCGCCACCAAAGCACCATGCTCTCCCATGTGCTCAGTGCTTGTGGCTCCACAGACTCCCATGTCAGAGCGCGGGCCTGCACACCAGGCTGCATGCTGTTGCCGCGCGTGACTGGCTACAGACACATGCAGTGTCCCGCCGCCAGTCTGCGCCATGCGCGCATCAACGATCCGCTGCGCAGCGGCCGCAGGCATCAGCTCAGCCCGGCTGCTCCTTGCATGCAACGTGCTGTCCACAGACTTGGGACGGCGCGGGCGTGCGTGGGCACAAACAAGCTTGCGGTCTGAGCACCTTCATGACCGCAATTTGCACTTTGCGTGGCACCTTTCGCAATGCAGCCTGTGTCTGGTGGGAAAATTGTGCATGGAACGTCGCACATGCGGTAAGCAGCACACAAGTGAGATGCGCAACATCCGCATCGCTGGATCATGTGTGCCAGACTGGCAGGGCTGCGGGTGGCAGCCGTGTCCACCTGCACGTCCCGCTGCAGCCGCGTCCCAAAGTTCTTGAACATGGTCGTGCCGCCCTGCGCGGCAGCGTGCGCTGGGCATAAGACGCGCATGCACCGTGCTTGCGGGGGCGCCTGTTTGCCTTAAAAGGCCGGGGCCCCAAGTGCAGGCTGGAACCTCAGCAAGGCGCGGGGCGGGCGGGAGGAGCGGCAGCGGGCGCGGGACGGGGCAAAGCGGCAGCGGGCGCGCACGCTCAGGACGATGTTGCCGTACAACGCCCTGCGCATGTCGATGGGGCAGGCCTGGATCACGCGGTCCACCACCTGCGCCGCAGCGCCGCGCTCGCTTCCTGCCAGCGCCAGGCGCGCCTGGGGCGCCGGCGCGCATCAGGCAGGCAGGCGGCGAGGCGGTGGCCTGGCTTCCCATGTGTCAACGACGCCAGCACGATCCGCCTGCGCGCCGACGCAGTTGCTCCAGCAGCGCCTGCCCAGGCGCGGCCGCGACGCTGCCGCAGGCGGCCTGCCGTGACTGACGCACATGACCTACCCTACCCTGACCCCGGGCGGCGCGCCTCCGGCAGCGGCTGCGCGGGCTCCGCGGTGGCCATGGCCGGCTGGAACAGGATCTCCGGGCCCAGGAAGCGCTCCGCGCCGACCTCGCAGCGGAAGCGCGCGCCGGACTGCGCGGCCGCGCCCTCCCACACGCGCGCGTGCCGGCCCGGGTCGCCGGCGTGCTTGGCTTGCTCCTGCGCGCCGGCGAGCAGGACGGCGCGTGGGCATGGACAGGTCGCAGGCTAGAGCGGCCGCTGCTGGTACGCTGGTCCCGCAGTACACAGTGCGCTCCGTCTCTGAAATGCACATCTCCCGCGACGTCAGGCGCCCGCTCAAGCATGTAGCGGGGGCGGGTATGCCATGCCCTTGCATCAGCAGGCGTGATGCAGCTGCTCAGCATGTCAGCGGCAACAAGCATGGCAGGCATGGCGTATCATCAGCGTTGGTCGGCCGTTGCGACGGCTCCGCCAGGGTCCACACGCGCCCACAACCTGCGCTGCTCAGCGCCGCAGTGCCCGCCACGCTCACGCAGAGGACACACTCGGGATACCCGCAGGGCAGCAAGAGATGCCGGAGGCGCATCAAGAGGCGTGTGTTCGCCTTGGCGACATCGGAGCAGACATAGCAGTGCGCCTCCTTGATCCGCCGGGCCACGTCAAGCCACTGGTCCGGCGGCACAGGCGCTCTGCGCTCCCTGCACGCCCCGGGCGCGGTCAGCCGCGCGGCATGCCTCCCGGCAACCATGTCGAGCAGGGGGACCTGTGACCTGTTGCAGACCGTGATGCGCGCCGTCCATCTGTGCTTGGAATAGCAGCGGTTGCATGGTGCGGGGCTCCGCTTGGCGCACACCCCAGCAGTCCTAGCATGCACTGCTGGACTGCACTGTGGGGGAGCGCGACTCCTGCGGCCCTCGCGCCAGGGCGTCCAACATGTTCGCTCGCAGGGTCTGTCGCACCGCAGCAGCTTCTGCATGTAGCGCGTGACGTCGCGCCCGGCGAGCGGCAGGCTGCGCAACGCTGAGCTGAGCACGTAGCCCTCGACGACCGGCGTGCAGCTGGTGCAGCCGTCGCCGGCGTCGACCACCGCGCCGGTCAGCGCCGGCGCGCTCTCCTGCGCGGCGCCGCCCGCGCGCGTCGGCGCCCCGGCCAGCTGCCACCTCCCGCTGTGGCGGGTCGCAGCTGCAAATGGTGGACCAGTAGCAGCTGCAGAACGGCGCGGGGCTGCAGAGCCTGCTCGCTGCCACTGCACGTGCAGGGCACCCCTTGGTCCGCACTGACGGACCGCGACCAGGTTTGCTGCGCGTCAGGCGCGCATTAACAGCCAGGCCCCTGCAGTGCCACGCGCCGGCGGCGCGCCTGTCGGCCGAAGGCGGCATACAGCGCGAAGACGGCCTGCACGCCGATGTGCAGGCCGGGCACGGAGAAGCCCTCGAAGAGGACCTCCGCGGCTGCCTCGCGCGCGTCCGGCGTGTTGAGCGCCGGCTCGGTCAGGATGACATTGTGCGCCTCGCTGTCCGCACGCAGGTGCCTTGCACGCGCGCCACCGCAGACGTTGCCGCCGCCCGTGGCCAGCACGTGCACGGGCACAGCACTTCTATGTGCAGCACAGTCCGCTAAATGCATGCACGTTGGCTGCCTGGTGGTGGGCCCTCTGCTTCCGTGGCTGCTGCGGCCCAGGGCCAGCAATATGCATGTGCTTGGCGGCCAAGCTGTTGCAGCGTGGCGCCCTCAGTTGTGCGCAACAGCCCTCCCTGGGTATATGCACGCCGGCTTCAGGCGCAGGCGTGAGAGCGCACTGGAAGAAGCATTGCTGCCAGAAGCGCTCCATCATGTCCCACGAGTCCACCTGCGGGCAGGCATGCGGGGCTGGACCAGTGTGCGTGCAGCCAGGCAGAGCGCGCCGAGCAGCGGCACCGCGCTCACCACGCCCTGCTTCACGGGGTGGTGCAGGCTCCAAGAAGGGGCCGCGCTGAGGGCCGCGTCGCCTGTGCTATAGTCCAGGTCGTCCAAGGACCCGGGGCGGGCGCGCAGTGGCGGGGTTGCCACAACTGTTGGTATGACGATGCTCGGCTGCGGAGACCCAGCACCAGATGTTAGGCCGTGGAGAGTGTAATTGCATAGACATGCTGGGCCATCTTGATGTCTACTTGCCTCTGCATTGCCAGCAAAGCCCAGCTTTGTGTAGCCCGAGCCGCAGTCCAGCACTATTGCAGGCCGCTCCAGCGGAGTCAAGAGGCCAGAGCAGGGAGCTGGCATGTCCTAGCTATTTAAATTGGCGTAGTGCTGTAAGAAAGCACTTCTTGCACCCCCTTGCCTTCTACTTTCACAGCGAGCTATTGAGAAGGTGCGCCTGGGCAATGAGATCGCTCATCTTCCTCATTATAAGAAGACACAGCAGCTGTGCAAGTTTATGGTCTAGCACCCACCGACTTACCCACCTCCTGGGTACATGCCCACCCCTCCACCATATAGTGTTCTTGCTCCATTCTCCTCAGTCCACAGTGTGACCACTGTCTCCCACCTGGGCAGCGCCAAGCTCCTCAGCCCACCAGTACCTGCGGCCGCGGCCGGGCCAACCCCTGAACGGCAGGCTTGCGTCTAGTTCCCGGCTGGGCGACTGAAAAGGGCAGTCCTTCACGGCTGTGCAACTGATTGTCAGGACTGAGTACCTGTGGTGCGTATTAGTGTCTGAGGTGGCAAGGACGTCGAGGGAGGTCGATGCAGAGCGGTTTGCCCTGCGTTTGCCAGACTGTAAGGCAGCGGTGACACCTCCAGCGTGAGGTGCAGTGTGCATCACACTCTTAATGGCGCGGGGAGGGTACCGCGACTCCTATGACAGAGACTACCAGCAGGGCAATGCAAACCAGGGCGGCAGAGGCGCGGCCCCCATGGTGCCTGTGCAGCTCTGACGTTGCTCCTGCCGCTGCGACAGAGGCTGACCTCCAGCCTGTGCAGGCTACCAGCCGCAGGGAGGCGGCCAGAGCGGGGCGGTGCGCCCTTGCCAGCGCGTTCAGCTGGCCCGGCGAGCCGCGCCGCAGGCGCTGTGAGACCTCGCTGGCGACCTGCGGCCTCACGCGCGCTCCGCGGCCTGCGAGCAGGGCGGCGCGCGCGGCCAGGGCTGGGGCCAGCAGGGCGGCGGCCAGGGCGCCTGGGGCAGCGGCTTCCGCGGCGGGCGCGGGGGCGGCGGCGGTGCGGCGGCCCGTCCCCCCACCGGCTGGCAAGAGCGTGAGGTCTTGGCGCTGAGTGCTCGCGCTCCTCTGCGTGTCTGGCCCTGCCAGCCGGCCTGGCCTGCCCGGCGTCTGCTCAGACCTGCGCGGTCCAGGTAGCCGCAACAAGGCCCTCCTGGTCGACTTAAACCTCAGTGGCTCAATCTCAGTGAGAGGCAGCTCTTGCTGTGCTCTGGCCATGCAGGCCTGCATGGACTCGCCTCTGTGTGTCACTTGCAATCACCAAAATGATGGCGAGCGCGCCACCAGCAGCCCATCATGCAGGACGTGGCGGCGGCGGCGGCGGCGGGGGCGGCGGCGGCAACCGCTTTGCACCGCTGGCGGGCACGGGGCAGGGCGGCGGCGGCGGCGGCGGCGGCGGGCGCGGGCCCGCGCGCGAGGACTGGCGCGCTGTCATGCGCGTGGACATGGCCAGCGAGCGGCCGGCGTGGCCGGCCACCTGCTATGGCCACGTGCGCGGCGGCCGCTGCGACTGGGAGGGCGACGTGAGCTTTGAGGAGGCGCGCTGGGCGCAGCTGCAGGCGCTACGCGCCGGCCGGCCTGCCGCCGCGCTCATCGCTGAGCTGCCGGCCGCCGCGGCCGTGCAAAACCGCCTGTACCAGGCGCGCTCATTGGCTCGGGGGGTTATGCGGCATCCTTGAGTGCTGCGGCTGTGCAAATCCCCGCTTGCCAGCGCACCATGTGCATGGGTAGGCCTCTTGTGCGCATTCTTGTTTGGAAAAGCTAAGGGAGGGGAGTTGCGTGCACGCTGTAAATGCGCACGGCAGACATGCGTGTGGTGGCGGCAGGCCCTGTTGAAGGCCGCGCAGCCGCCGTCGCTGGGCGGACCATCGCTGCAGGCCGCCGGCGCGGCGCTGGCGGCGCCGCTGTCACCAGCCACGCCGCTCGGGCAGCGCGTGGGCGCGTTTGGCGCCCAGCCCGCTGCCGCGCCGCCCATATTTGGTGGCAGCGGCAGCACGAGGTTTGGTGGTGGCGGCGGCGCAGGTTTTGGCGGCGGCGGCGGCGGTGCGGGGTTTGGCGGGGGCAGCGGTGGCGCGGGGTTCGGCAGCGGCGGCGGCGGCGGCATGGGTTTTGGCGGCGGCGGCGCGGCAGCAGGGTTTGGTGCAACGGCAGGCGCTTTTGGCGGTGCGATGATCCAGGAATGTTGCTCACACTGTCTGTACCATCCGTCCTCAATACGGATGCAGTGTGGAGGCAGATGAAGCCTTATAGTGCGCATGCGGCCTTGCACTCCCAATGATGTGTTTGCTCTCCAAATGCTTCATCTAGGTGGACTCCGGCACGGAGGAAGCCACGCATGCTCAGGTCGATACAGCACAAACGCGGCGTGGCCGTGCAGGTGGCGGGGCGCCCTGGCCGGCGCGCCAGCCGGGGGCATTTGGCACGCCGCCGCCGGCAGGCGGCGCTCCTGCGTTCGGGCAGCCCCTCGCGGCGGCCTTCCCGGTTGTGGCGACGCCGTTCGGGAACACGCCCTTCGGCCAGCAGCCCGCTGTCGGCCAGCTGGCGGCGGCGCCCGGACCAGCGCCTGCGCCCGGCCCGCAGCCGCCGCCGCCCACGCCTGGCGGCGGCGGCGAGGCGGCCATGGACGCGGCGGTGGCCAGCGAGAATGGGGCGGCCGACCCGTGGCTGGCGCCCAGCTTTGAGCGCGGCCGCATACCGGAGGAGCCGCCGCCGCCTGTGTACTGCCACTGACGCGCAGGCTGACTGGATGTCCTGCACAACTGCTTGTTCGGCGCAGCCAAGCTTTGTAGGGAGGCGCAGCACTTTTGGGGGGGGGTGGGGGGGGGGGGGGGTTTTCTTTAGGGTTGATAACAAACATACATGCATGCCATCTGTGGATGTCACCGTGGACCCGTTGGTCGCTCCCCCGTCTGCTCTGGTGTTGATGTGTGAAGTTGTCCATCCCATGCCGTGCGCTGTGCAGATAGTGTCTGGGATACACAGGGTGGTTTGCGTGCGTGTGCGGCTCACAGAGCTAGCACCGCTCGATTCTTGTTGTTGTAACAGAGGGTGGCGCGGAGCAGCGCAGTAGCGTTTGCGAGCTGCAGCGCAGACATGGCTGAGCCAGATTATTGGTTGCCCCTCCTGCCCCTGCGGCCAGAGCCAGCCCTTGGCGATGGGCTGCAGCCAGACACGTCCGCCAAAGAGCAACAGGTCACCACTTTTGCAACGGAGGGCAGCGCAGCACAGCAAGCGGCGGTTGCGGATGAAGTCAGCGGGGACGTGACAGCTCAAATAACAAACAGCAATAGTCAGTCGAGCGCAGCTCTGTATGCATCTCATGCGCTGTCCATGTGGGGCCAGGCGCGCTCCTGCGAGATATCCTTGCTAGACGTGCTCACGCACGATGCCAAAAGTAACAGGCTCGTCTTACTCTCAAGCACAACGTGTTCAGGAAGGCCTTGCGAACTTAACCTGAACAACCTGACTATGTGTTGCTGCCCGGTGCAGAGGATGTGGGAGTTTGTGATAGGCGCGCCCTGTCGCAGTCTGGCATGCTGCGCGTGAGCACAACAACTACTGAAGCACCTGCACAGTATCGCCTATGAGCCAACAGGACTGCTCATCTGGATTCGTCAGGCTCTCAGCAGCCAGTACAGGCTTGTCCTTGCACGCCATACCCGACTGCGCATATGCACCAGGCCTGGTCCTGCTCGACCTCAACCCGGCATCGCTCACGCTCGTGTCCGTCTTTGGACTGGTGGACTGTTTGGCGCTCGTGCTGTTTGGTGGAGCGGTCGGGGCATACGTGGACCGGTGACCCCTCAGCAGCTCGTGTTGCGGGTGCTGACTCTGGCTTTCACTGTCTTGTGACAGCGCTGCAGCGGCTCACTCTTGCCCCTGGCCCAACAGCTCGGAGCGCGTGCGCGCCGCCTGCAGCTTGTACGTGCTGCAGGCCGGCGCGGTCGCGGCCTCCGCGGCCGCGCTGGTCGCCGCGGGGTTCCTGCCAAGCGGCGGCCCCGCCTTTTGGGGCTGCGCCGCCGTCACCGTCGTGGCCGGCGCAGCCAGCAGCCTGTTTGCGCTGGGCAGCTCGCTGGCGGTCGAGCGCGAGTGGCCAAAAGTGCTCTGCGGCGGCGACTCCGCGGCGCTGTCGCGGCTGAACGCAGGTGCCCGCAGCATGCCTGCACCTGTGCATGCGGTCACCGCGCGAGCGTCGGTGACTGCATAGTCCGCCGCTCATGCACCAAACCTCGTATACCCGTGGACCAGACGCGCACGCTGTCCTGACATGCATGAGCAGCGTGTTAACATGGATTTGCTGCCGGCCGTGAGCCTGTGGGTGTGCTTCCCCTGCGAGTCTCCTACGAGCAGCTCCGCGTGTGCTCATGACTGTGCTTTCTGTTAGGATGCGCAACGCAGGTCAGATCCAAGTAGTCGCACCGAAGCGCCTTCGGCAGCCTGAGCGGGGCTTCTTTGTGCATGCCAGAGGGGTCAGGCCTAAGCGGGGGCGGGCTGCTAGTGCAGGCATGCGGCGCATCGACCTGACGTGCCTGATCGTGTCGCCAATCTTCGCCGGGGTCCTGATGACCTACGCGGGCTCGCGTACGGCCGTGCTGGCCGTGCTGGCCTGGAACCTCGCCGCGTGCGCGCCAGAGTGCCTCCTGGCCGCGCACGTCGTGCGCTGCTCGCGCGGTCTGCAGTGCGCACACGTGCCGGCAGCACTGTGCCTGCAAGGGAAACAAGCCCAGGGTGTTTCTTGCGGGGGGTTGCTGTGATGGCTGCCAATTGCCAGTGCTGCCTCTGCCAGCCTCTCAAGGCAAGCCAGGACATGCTGGGTGAGCGGTGCACCGAGCGCTCGCGCGAGCATTTCCCGAAATGCAGCCAGACACGGCCGCTTCGGCTCGGCCCCAGCCTCGCTTCTGCCACTGCCGCCAGGCGAGCCAAGGCGGCGAGCGCGGCGCGCGCGGGCGGCGGCCCGCAGCTGTGGCGCGCCTGGGCGACGTACGCGCGCCAGCCGACCCTGCCGGCCGCGCTGGCGCTGGCGCTGCTGTACTGCACCGTCTTGTCCATGGTGCGCGCGGCGCGCGCGCGCCTGTCATGCTCATCATGCGCATGAATAGATGGGAGGCGCCACTCTGCTGTGCTCATCTCGCACTGGGAATGACTGGGACTCTCATCCTTGACTGTGTCAGAACCGCCAGCAGTGTGGCATGCTGGAGGCTGTGAATGTTGCACCAGCGGTGCTCGTACAAGCAGCACCTAAAGCGAGTCGGTTCAGAAGAGGTAGAGAGATGAGGAAGGTCAGTGGATGATTTATGCCCAGGAAGGATGTGCTTGGAAATGGGGTTTGGAGTGGCCAGGGAGAGCGCGAGAAGCCTTGACGGGAGCAAAGCAGGGGCGCCGAGCAGGGCCCCCGTGGCCGCGCAGGGCCTGCTGATGACCGCCTACCTGCACTGGCTGGGCGTGGCCGAAGCGGAGATCAGCCTATGGCGCGGCGCGGGCGCGCTCGCGGGCGTCGGCGCCACGTTCGCCTACCCGCGCCTGCACGCCGGGCAGGGTGCGCCGGCGCGGCCCCCGCAGCGCAGCCGGCGGGGCCGGCACAGAGCGCCCCGCGGTGGCCCATCTGGGGAGCAAGCTGTCAGGCGCGCATGGGCGGCAGACATGCTGCTGTCGCTGCTTACGCATTAGGCGTGTCCAGGTTGGGGTAGGGTACATCCTGTCCCACCCTGTCCAGGCGGTCTTCAGCGGCGAGAGCGAGCACGAGCGCCGAGCTGGGGCAGGCCTGCAGGGCGGCTGGCCATCATCGGCAGGATGCTGCGGCAGGGTGCAGAGCATGACGCATTCCCGGCTGTCAGACTCTCTGATCCTCAGGTGGAGGCACCATGCATGGCAGCCCTGTTCATGGCCTCGAGCAGGGGCATGCGGTGCGCGGCGGCAGCCGCGGGCGCGCCCGCCGGCGGCGGCCGCGCCCGCCCGCGCTTGCGCGCGCAGCCGGAGGACGGCGAGGGCGGACGCAGCTCAGGGAGACTGCGGGACCATGGGGCCTCACCAGCCCGCCTTGCACAGGCCTTCCTGCTTTGATCTGCGACCATAGGCCATACAACCTAATCGTACCGTATGCGCCGGCCAGGCCTGGAGGCGACGGGCGTCATCGGCGTGTGGCTGCAGCTGGCGTGCCTGCTGGTCGCGATTATCCCTGCCGCGGTCGCGCGCGCGGGCGCGGCGCGGCCCGCCGCGGCGCCGCTCGGCGCGCGCGTGCTGGCCGCCGGCCTGGCCGCGTCGCGCGCCGGCCTGTGGCTGTTCGACCTGGCGGTCGGCCAGATGCTGCAGGAGCGCGTGCCGCCGCAGGAGCTGGGCGCGCCGCCTGGCCGGCCCGACGAGCAGACCCCTATGAGTGCCTGCATGGGGAACGACAATGCATGAGTGGCTGGCTTGCATTCCTTGCCGGCTGATAGTATCTCGTGACACCACCCCCCCATTACCTGCATGCCTCCCGGTTAGCACAGTCCTGCTGGTTGGCCGGGCGGGGCATCACCGGCAGCGTGCACATGATGGTGCGGGGCGCGAGCTGCAGTGCCGGCGCGCAGGCGTGGTGAACGGCGTCCAGGGCAGCGCGCAGACGGCCTTCCGAAGTCTGAGCTACGTGGCCGGGCTGTTTGTCTGGCAGCCGCAGGTGCGCGGCCGCGAGCGGCCATCTGGAAACCGCGCCCGCTGGCGCCGCAGTCTCCTGAAGCTGGCAGGGTGCTGTCGAGTCTTCGCAGGGGCGACATATAAAGCGAGGCAGCCTTGCACGCCAGGGTGAGGTCGCGGGCGCGCTGGCCGCAGGCCTTCGAGTGGCTGATGTTCGGCTCCTGCGCGGTCGTCATGCTCGCGGCGGCAGTCTTCACCGCCCACGCGCGCTCGGCGCGGCCGTGGCCGGCGCAGGGCGATGCGGACGCCGGGCTGCTGGTGCCCCGGGCCGCCAAGCCGGGATGATGCCCGGCGGCCGTTGCAATGCAAGATGTGGCTTCTCTTGTAGTTGTCCTGGTGTTTGCCGGGCGGTGTTGGGGGCGGCTGGTCTCAGTCATGGCATTGGAGTGCGGTCTGTGTGTCTGTCCTAAGAGGGAAGCAGGGTCGTGTGGGTGAGCGCGATGTGGCTTTGGTATGTGACTAGTTCTGCACCCGTGGCAAGCTGTTGCACTGCATGCGGCAACTTTTGCACATGCAAAAGCCTCTTGAGGCATGGGTTCGCAGCAGACCTGCCCCCTGAGCCAAACAATCACTGACCTGTGCAGCCCGCTTGACATGCGACGTCTTGTCTGTGCACAAGCTGCTGCGCGGCGAGCAGCGTCAGCGGCTCCACGTCCACCACCAGCGCGCGCGCCAGCGACGCGTTGCGCACTGCGTACTGGAACCGCCACCTGCGCGTGACAGGCTTGCCTTCACCGACAGCACAGCTGTGTATGCAGTCCCGCCACCTCTTTCACACCACAGATAGCACATGCACATATATCACCAACTCCTGACGCGCCCAAATATGCCCAGTCGAGGTGCACCGCTTGGTGCGAGGGCGCAGAGGCTCAGCTGGCCAGCCGCAGCAGCACAGGCGAGCGTACGGCCAGGGCCCGGCCAGACAGACCCTGCGCGGCAGGACGGCGCGGGCGGCGGATGCCATGCATGTGGCCATGCGCATGGCCGCGCGCCCGAATGCCGCGCCGGCGTGCCGGCCGCGCGGGTCCACCGCCACCAGCGCGCCCGTGTAGCCGGGCACACGGGCCGCGATGCGCGCAATCGCGTGCTCGGCGGCGGCGCGCGGCACGGCCCCGCGCCGCATCGCCTCCACCACCTGGCCGCAACAGGGGTTTACAGACAGGGTGACGACCCTGCAGGGAGCCTCATGGTCGGCATGCCGGCTGGGATGAGGTGAGGGCCGTGAGCGCGGCAAGCATGTCTGCAGCCCCAAGCAGGCGCGGCCGCCGGCTGGAAGTGACCTGGCGCCGTCCGTCCGCTGCGCGCGCGCGCAAGCGAGCAGGAGCGACAAACATGGCTCAGGGAGCACCAAACAGTGCCGCGCCTCTGGGCGCAACAGGACAGCGCCAGTCTGCCGCAGGCCCATGACTTTTGCACTCGGAGCATGCCAGTCAGAATTCACGTGAGCATATGCTTGACACCAGTTCTACCACCAATACAATTACCACCAATACAAAAACAGAACAACAGCACAAGAGGAACGGCGCCTGGAAGCAGGGCAGGAAGCGGAGGTGCGCATCGCCGTCGCCGGTCGACCCACAGCCGCCAAAATCGCTGTCTGCGTACGCAGCGCCGCCCGCAACCGCCCCGTCGCCCACCCGGCCTGGTACCTGCCGCCAGGTGCGCCTGACCTCGTCATGTGTCCCCTGTGGGTCCTCCAGGCATGACCAGCGCATGCCGGAATACTACGAGACTACCTGACCATGGCCGTACGGTAGAGGCCAACAAATGGTGCGCGTACAGGTCTGACCTCTGGAAGGTCCTCCAAACGCAGAGGCATGCCTGCATTCCCTTGCCTTCATTAGCCCAGTGGGCACCCAGGGGTGCAGCATGGCCACACCAGCGGCCCCGCAGTGCGCATGCCTTGTGAGTCATGCCGTTGGTCGACGCGCCAGCGGCCATGCGCCCGGCCGCATCGATCGCCACCATGGCGACCGTGTCGTGCGACCGCGCGCCGCCTGTGCAGCCGCTGCGCAGCCGGCACCCGCCCGCCCGGCTGCCCGACCCTGCCCCGCTGCCCGCCGCCCGCTCCGGCCCCGGCTCAGCGCTGGCCGGGGGCACGGGGGCAGGCAAGCCTGCTTTGGCCGCCGTCGCCTGCTGCGCAGCAGCCCAGCCTGCAGGAAGCGGCTCTGCAAGGCCGCCGCCTGGGCTGTCTGCGACGGGCGCCCTGTCAGGCGCGCGGGGCGCGTACGGCCCGCAGCTCGTGCGTGGGTCCGGGCGCACATCGCGCCAGTAGTTGGGCTGGCAGCTGGCGCGCCGCCTGCAGGTTGCGAGAGGTCATCGGCTGCAGGCCGTACGCGTGGGCTTCCGGCAGGGCCCAGTGACTGGAGGGCAGCTGCTGAGCTCGATGCACAGCTGGTGGGTGTGTGGCAGGGGGCTCACCAGTCATGGTATACCCCGCTGGAGCGCTGGGTGGTGAGGTTGCTGACATGCAGGCCCTGTGAAGACAGACCGGTTGAGAAACGGCTTCCGCCTTCCCGAGCCACAGGCCGGACGACACCACAGGAGAGCCGTGGAGCGCGAGTGGGGCAGGCGCAGCCAGAGAGGGGCATGCTGTCATGCACTCCACCATTGCAAGTAAGCACTGCTGATGATGCACATGCACTTGCCAGGGCACATGCAGACGCAGACGCAGACGCAAATGCAAAGCACAAAGAGAAGGTGTGCACGCAAATGCTCGACGGGCACAGGCACAGAGCAGCCAGGCTGCTGGTGCGGACCATGGCCTGCACAAATTCCGTCGCCTGCAGGCCCGCGAGGAGCGTGTGCTCAGAGTGCCGCAGCACAAGGCGCGCCGCGGAGATGGCCTGCCGCACGTGCTGCAGGTTGCCCACTGCACCCACCTCCAGCGTGCCCTGCACAGGCAGCACCACAAAGCGTCCCAGGCCAGGCGCGTGCACCTTCGTCTTGCTTTATTAGTGCTCTCACGTGGCACTGGTGCGCAGCATACTGGGGGCAGCCACGAGCATGTCTTGTCCCCTTGCCTGACATGGACGCAGGCCTGTGTTCTGATAAGGCATGAGGCGGGTCATGCCCCGTCCATGATGACCGCGTCCAGCGTTGTCTGACCACCCTCGTCAGGCGAGCCGCCGTACCCAACACTGAAGTTGCACTCTTCCACCTCCTGCTCACAGGCGGAGCACCCCTGCGCATAGAGCCCCCCATCTTATAGTCTAGCCAGACAAATGCTCCTTGCAATGCTTGGTAGAAGCGGCAGCTCCTTTCGTTGAAGGCTTCACACCTGTTCTACAGCGTCCAGAGCCGCCAGGTGGCCGTCAGTGCCTTGCAGAGCGCGCCATGCGGCTTCCGTGGCGCTCACAAAAGGCCATGTGTTGACAATAACTGGCAGCCCTGGAGTGTTTGCACGCGTCGCTGTAAATAAACAAGCGAGCGCTGCCACTTGGAGGCTGCACACTATGGCTAGTGCCGGGCGAGTCTGCATGCCGAGCCTGCTTGCCGCTGTGAGTCACCAGTTGGCCGTCCTTGCAACCACCGCTCACACGTGTGATACACTTGTTGTTTAACAGGTCAAGCATGCTTTCCTTGACAGAGAAGTGTCTCACGATGTTGCAAGTGGAGACCTGCGCATGCATGGTACCAGCCTGGTCTGATAATGAGCCTGAGACTGATCAGCCAATACGGAGCATGCATGTGTAGTGAGCATATGCTCACTACACACCCTTGCATTGCACCGTTGTCAGTTGTCAGTCAGACTCCACAGCTATGACTCGGTATGGTGCACAGGGCGCTGTACACATGCTTCTATTCCAGCCCGCAGCCCCAGGCAGCTACCAAGCCTGCCTGGTGGTCTACCCTGGCAAACGTGCAGGGCCCAGTCCCGCAGACCCTGCCAACCATGAGAGAGAGGTCATCTCAGCATGTGCCATGCTCCTTGCGCAAGGACAGATTTAAATAAACTCTTACATGAACTGCCCCATGCCAGCCTAGGCTCAGAAGCGCGCAGTGATGGCTGCAGAAGGCACAGCGTCCAGCGCGCCGCCCTCCTCGCTCAGGCCGCCGCAGCCGGGCCCCGCCGCGCACGGCCGCCGCCGCAGCAGCAGCTGCCCCATGGGCGCAGCCGCGCTCCGCAACCCTTCCGAGGCACGCGGCGCGCGGGCCGGCTGAGCATGCGGCGCGCATCCCCCGCGCTCCATGGCCGCGCCGGCGCCAGCGCGTCGCGCGACACCCGCGGGCACTGCTCGCTGCCGAGGCTCCGCGCGGTCTGGGCCGCTGACAGACGCGGCGCCTGGCGCGGCGGCTGCCGCGCCGGGGCGGACCGGGCCGCGGCCGCAGTCGGGCGCTGGCGCCGCAGCGGCCTGAGTAGCAGGCACCGCTAGCACGGTGCGCCTGGCGCTTGCAGCCCCGTCCGATGTTGCGCTGGCGGGGCCCGCCTCACAAGCCTGCGCACCCTGTGCACAGGAGGGGCGCGCCTGCTCGAGGCCCTGGCCCCCTGGACTCCCTCGCGCGCCGCCCAGTGCCGGGGCCGCCCCGGCTCTGACGGCGGGCCGCGCACTCACTGCGCATGCGGCGTCCGCCAGCCAGGCCGTGCACGCGGCCCCCGCCTCGCCCGCGCCTGGCGCCGGGCCTGCCGCCGCGTGCGGCGCGGGCGGCGACGCGGGCCAGGGTGCATCGGCGTCCGGCGCACTGCGCCGCGCGGCGACGGCTGCAGGCGCTGCCGCGCCCACAATCGCTGACACAGGCAACGCCCCGGTCGATGCGTCCGCCGCCAACGGCAGCGCAGAGTCCCACAGCCGCGCAGGCCGGCACTCTGCCTCGGCATGCGGCACCAGGGACGCCGCACGACATGCGACGACGGAGACTGGTGCGCTGCAGCCTGCAGCGGGCCCAGCCGCAGCGGCCGCCGCCGCCCCCCGCGCGGCAGCGCCGCAAGCGCCAGCGTCAGCGCGCTCGGCAGACGGCGCTTCGCGGCGCCGCCCTGCGCCTGCGGCCCAGCTCTGCGGCAGGCCGTCCGCCGCAACGCAGGCGGCGTCGCGCGTCGCGCCGAGGCCATCCGCGGCGGCGGCGGCGGCAGCGCGCAGCACGGCCAGGCGCGGACGCGCCGCCTGCCAGGCGACCAGCGCGCGCAGCAGGTCGGCGAAGCCGAGCTCGGGCCACAGCGCGCGCGCAAACGCCAGCTGCGCGCCGCCGGCCTGCCACAGCAGGAAGTCCGACAGCCGCGCCTCGCCGCTCGTGCGCAGCAGCAGGTCCACCGGCGGGCAGCCCTGCGCACGCGCGCCGCGCCGGGCTGCGGTCGGGCGCGAGCCTGCGCTCTCGGGCTCCTTAACACAAGCGCGGCAGTGTCGGCGCGGCGGAGGCCTGCTGCAGCAGGGCGCCTGATGGCCTGCCATACAGCAGGTCTGATGGCACACCCGCATGACGCATCCTCACCCGGCATGCGCCGGCGCCTGGTGCCCGCCATCCTGTGCCATGCTGCAGCCCACAATGGACCTTTCAGAGCACCATTTCCGCCAGGCGCGCCGCGCCGGACCACCCCTCGCGGCGCGGGTGCGCGCTTGCGCCGCCGCACGGCAGGGCCATTCACAGAGCGCAGAGGAAGCGAGAGGCGTCACCCGCGTGTACAGGTGCGCGGCCAGCAGCTCGGGCGTGACGTCCGCTGCCCGCACGGCCCCCGCCGCCACCGCGGCCTGCACCGCCGCCGCCGCCTCCGCCATCTCCTGGCGCGACCTGCGCAGGCGCTGCCGCCGTCAGCTAGGGTAGGGTAGTTGCTTCCGCAGGCCAATGCCGGGGCAGGGCTGGGATGAGCACAAGGCACTGCGCGGCGGACAGGACTGCCGGCTCCGCCGGATCGGACTCCCTTGTACTGTTGTATGCGGATACGGGGCAGTGGGAAAGGCTACCCAACTACCCGGTCGGCGAGTCGGGAGGTTGGAAAACATTGCGGGTCGGTCGTCACGGGGCGAAGGTGGGCCCGGGCCTGGGGGCGGCCAGCGGGGCTGGGCGCACGAGTACGCGAAGCAGATGTTGAGCACGCCGCGCGTGTGGTGCGCCGTGGCGGCCATCACATCCTGCGCCGCGCGCCGCACCTCCGGCGGCAGCCGCGCCTGGTCGCCCAGCACGCGCACGCGCACGCCGTGCCGCTCCACCAGGCCCCGCTCCTGCACAAGTGGGACCAGTAGGGTTTGGTCGGTTGCCGTGCTCAGGCTGCCACCAAGCGCACCGAGGAGCGCGGGCTGCCCATAGCCAGCAGTAGTCACAGTACGGCACGCGGGCGCACACTGCTGTAACACAATGCTGTATGGCGCGCAGGCGCGCACTGCTGTGACGCAATACTGCATGGCGCGCAGGCGCGCACTGATGTGACGCCCTCAAGCACCGGGCTTCGCGATACAGCCGCGTGCACTCACAAGGGGCAGTGTGGGGCCACCTCTGGCGTCAAGCAGTTTGGGCCAACCGCAGCCTGGATGCGGCCTGCACGCAGTCCTCGAGGCTGAGACCACCGGCCGGGGGCGCGCCGTGATTATCTCACGCAGCTTGACGCGCGCGAGCTCCATAAGCGTGGCGACCTCGGCTGGCGGCCGCCTGAAGTTGTCCACGCTAAAGGCGTACACGCTCACCGTCGTGACTCCCAGGTCCAGGCACCACTCCAGCGCGTCCACCAGCTGCCGGCCGAGCAGACGCATACAAACTATATGAGGACAATATGAAGTGCAGCAGATCTGCAAAGCTCATCAGCCTAGCTGGGGCTGTATGCACTGTGGTGTATCAAATCTGTCTATTGCAGGCTCTTGTGCGCATGAGCGCGGACTACTGCTGTGGCACGCACTGGAGTGCACCGCGCGTTCAGCGCAGCACACCTTGTAGAAGCCATAGGTGTGGCCTGCTGCGCGGTCCTCGCTGCGGCGCTCTGCAAAGCGCCGGTTGCCGTCCATGATGAAGGCGATGTGCTGCGGCACGGGGCCGAAGCGCAGCACAGTGCCCACAGTCTGCCGCGCTCTCCGGGCCGCCGCCGATCGCCATCCCTCCAGCAGGCTGAGCGCAGCCGCGAAGGCACTCGAGGCGCTGTCAGTGCCCATCAGGGCCCCTCTGCCCTCCTACAAGCCCGTCAGAACTTTATAAGGCACAGATTCAGGCCCAATAAGCTATCATACAAGGCCCGAGTCCGCCAGCAGTGATGTCTTGCGTCGGGCACGCGCCTGCCTACCCCGAGCCTCTAGGCACCTGGACGACTGCCCCGTGGGAGCTACTCGCAGCATACACAGGCCGTTTGCGGCTCCTGGCTTTGCCAGCAGGCGCTCTGTGCCACAGAGCCAACTTAGGTGCCTGGGAGCGGGCAGTGAGATGGGGCAGACCGGCAGAAGTCCTAAGAGTCCTCTGACGCCTCTCTTGTTCCACTTCTGATCCGTCACTGCTCGTCCCTCTCTGTCCAGTCCACCTTGGTGCCAGCTGCACGGCGCTACACCCGTGCCAGGCCTCCATCCCGCTTGCCGGTCCCTGATGGCTGGACGCAGGGCTTACATCATTGGCATCGGGCTCACAAGCCTCAACCCGCAGCCGCCCGTGTCCCCGACGCAGCTGGCGCTGCACGCGCTGGCTGCCGCCCTCACGGATGCCCGGGCGCACATGCAGCAGCTGGATGCGCTGGTTGCTCTCCCGCCCCTGGCGGGCCCGTCCGGCTACTTGCACGCGCACAGGCTGGCCACGCTGTGCGGGCTGCTACCGAGCGCGGCGCAGGTGGGCAATCTTACAATATACGTGCAGTGGCCCTTCTTCAGGCGCCCCGCAGGTCCTTGACGTAGCAGGCCAGAACTGCTGTGCACATACTTGCACAGGTGTTTGCTGACAACTGTGCGCATTGCTGTACAGGTGATTGCTCGCACGGTGGACACCTGCGGCGCGGGCGGCGTCTCGGGCCTGCTGGAGGCGCGGCGGATGGTGCTCCACGAGGGTACGCCCTGCTGCCTGCTCCGTCACACCCTCCTGTCTCACCACCACACCGATGCTGTGCCCAAACGGTCGTAAAAGGACCCAGATTAGCGGCAGAGCACAGGCCAGCAGCTGTGCGCTCGGGCACCCAGCGTCTTGGAATGACCCAGCGTCTTGGAACGAAGTGGTCCTCAGAGCGGTCACGCAATCAAATCAAATCCATGTCAGGCAGGCAGCGTCGCGGCGCGCGCAGGGCGCCACCTGGTCGCGCTGGCGGCGGGCGACGCCGTGCGCTCGCAGCCGACGGCCGAGTTCCTGGCGCGCGCGGACGCCGCCGTGGGCAGCGGCGAGGCGCCCCTTGGCGGCGACCCGCGCTCGGGCGGCGGCGGCGGCGGGGGCGCCGCGCCGGCCGGCGCGCTGCCCTCGCCCGCGCTGCCGCACGGCTACGCCCGCGTCGCGCAGCACTGCCTGGCCCGGGGCCTGGCGCGGCGCCAGCTCGCGATGTGCGCCAGCCTGATGGCGCTGCACGCGGCGCGCAACCCGCGCCTGCAGGGCCGCAGGCACGTCGCGTGCCGGCCGCCGTGCACTCTGTTGTTGGACAGTGCGGCAACATCAACGTCAATGTCGCAAGAGGTGTCGGCCCTGCGTGACATTGTGCAGCTGTAGTATTTCTGGTGCAGGCGGGCGTTTGGCGCCACAACGAGCACCCTCACCCGCGAGCACTCCCAAGAGCCCTCGACAGGCAACAACAGCATGCGCAGACACCTGCATGCATGCTGCCGCGCCGCCAGGGTGCCGACCTGGCAGGAGGTGGCGGCGTCCGCGCCGGTCGCGCCAGCGACCACGCAGCTGGAGTGCGCGCGCCGCGCGGACGGCGGCGCGGCGGTCATCGTCTGCTCGGAGCAGTTTCTAAGCGCTGCGCCGGCGGGCGTGGCGCGGCGGGCGGTGTCCATAGACGGCGCGCCTGAGCCCCCCTGCAGGAGCTTTTCCGTGCTCGCGCGGTGCCCTGCACACCCAGGCAGTGATAGCCGGCAAGGCGCGCTGTAGCATAAAAACGCAGCAGTGCAGGAACGCCGACACAGCCACGTGACACAGCAGGGTGCAAGCGCATCGCGATGGTCGGTGCTGTCGCTTGCGTCAACCTGGACTTGGCGCGGCAGGAGGCGGCGAGGCTGCTGGCCCGCTCTGGCCGCCCGAGGCGCTGACCGAGGACGCGCTGGGCGCGGGCCACCACGCAGCCGCCGCTGCGTACGCCGAGGCGGGCGCCAGCGCCGCCGACATTGACTTCTTCGGCCTCTACGCGCGCCCCATGCTGAGCATGATGCAACTGTGGTTGCTGTGTGTTTGGCAGCAAAGAGAAATACTGTCTCTGAAACTGACCCGGCATTGCAGGGCACTGGCTCGTATGAAGGCTGAGTATGCATGTGCATGTGCTGCTGCCCCCACGTGCCTGTTCGGCTGACCGTGTGGCTGCGGGCGGCAGGACTGCTTCCCCATCTGCCTCATCCGCGCGCTGGAGGCTGTCGGCCTGGCAGCGCCTGGTGGCGGCGGCGCCTTCATTGAGCAAGCGTACTGGCGCCTCATGCCGCCTGGTGCACAGGGCGACCGGGCAGCTGGCTCCAACTCTGGCGGACAAGCAGAGGGCGGGGCCGGGCACGCCAGCGCCCGCGCGGACAGCACGGCCGGCCGCAGCGCCGGCCCGGACGCGGCCCCGCAGGACGTCTTCCCCGTGAGCACGCATGGCGGCCTGCTCGGCTACGGCGCGCCGTGGGAGGTGCCGGCCATGTACGCGGTGGCGGAAGCGGTGGAGCAGCTGCGGCGCGAGGCGGCCGGGCGGCAGCTGTCGCGCGCGCGCGCAGCGCTCGTGTACGGCAATGGCGGCGTGTTCAGCGCGGCGGCCGTGGCCGTGCTGCGCGCGCGCGCGCCGGCGGCCCGGCTGTGAGGTCTCTGGGCCGAGGAGCTGGGCTGGTGCAGATGCAATAAGAGACATCCATGCTCTGAAACAGCTGTATTAAGGGTTCTCTCCTCTCGTGCACTGATGAGCCTGGCCATGGCCAAACGAATCCTACGTCAGAGCAGACTGACGTTGTTATCAGGATACTGCACTGCCTTTCTCACAACGCTGTACAGGAGTACACTGGGGGTTACGCGTTTTGGCGATTGAGCAGCGGAACCATGCATAGCGGAACATGGATGCAGTTGCACGCGGCGCCCTGTGCCGACACCCGCAGCCTGGGCTGCCTCCGGCACCACCAGCGCCAGCCCGCGCTCACCAACTTGCGGCAATACCACCTGCTGGCTAGCTCCGCGCTCGCTTCAGACTCGCCCAGCTGCGCGGGGATGCTGAAGCGCTGCCGGACCAGCCGCCGGACTGAGCAGAAGCGCGCATTCACGACGTGCCAGGCGAGCACATGCATGAGCGGGAGGTTTCAAGCTTGCCGTATGCGGGCTTGGCTAACTGTCATTCCGTGGCAGACCACTCCGTGCCTCACTGTGTCAGGTGTTGCAGGCTGCGCCTCACTATGTTGGGTGCTGCAGGCGCAGGTGCACAGCGCCGAGCGGGCGTTTTCTAAGGCTGCCGAGAAGGTGCGCATAGTCTCTGTAGGTGCTGCGTGTGGTACCTGCGCGACCCCGTGCAGCTGTGGCCTGACGGCCGGGCGGCAGCGCAGGCCTTAGAGATCAACCTCAACCCGAAGTGGTATGGGACGCTGGCCGAGATTGGCGCCGGGCAGGAGGCGCGCCGCGGCCGATTCCTCCGCTCAATCACTGGCTGAGCGCTCGCCTTCGTGAGCAAAAGGATCTTCTATAGCAAGGTAGCCATATGGGCCAAGTGAGCACTGGCTGGCGACCCATGCAGGTGGCGCGGTGGTTCTTCCGCGTCGGCGGCGCTGCCGGCACGATCGCCAAGTCCGTCAGCGCGTACGACATGACCATCAGCGACAGCATGTACGGCGCGGCCAAGCGGTGCGCTGTGCTGTCGCCCCAAGCCTGTGTGAACAGGAGTGGCGACTGCCAAACTATTACGTTGTTGCGAGGGCGAACCTCCACTCCCTGCAGCCATATGACATGGGCCATATCTATGCATTTTCACCCACGAGTCTGGAAACTGTGCGCATGGGTTTCAACGCAAAGGCATTTGTGTTTATCGACAAAAGCACGCGCAGGCGCGTGCCGTGCGCTCTCCAGGCCGCCCGGCGTCAGGCTGCAGCGGCAGCGTACGCACCTGCTCCAGCGTGCGCTGCTCGCCGGCTGAGCGCCGAGGCGTCCGCCGCCGGCGCGCAGGTACGTGACGCGCGAGCGCGTGGAGGCAATGCTGGACTACGAGTACCTGCAGTGCAACCTCACGCTGCGCACGCAGCGCGGCGATCGCACCGCCTTCTTCGCGTTCGCCGACACGCTCACGACCAAGGCGCGGCATACCCTAGGCATACCCTACGCATAGGCTGCAGAGCGCTCACTGGGGCGCGCGCCGGCTGGTGCCCGGGCGGGCGAGCGCTGCGTGTGCACAGCGGCTGGGGCGCGCGCCGGCTGGTGACCGGGCAGGCGAGCGCTGCATTTCAAAGCATGCCGCCGCCAGAGCGCCGCTGCCGGGACGGCGTGGCGGGGACACACGCTGTGCTGCGCGCTGTGTGCCCGAGACCGAGTTTGACTGGACGGGCGGCGCGCAGGCGTTCAACCGCGACAACGAGTGCCACGGCTGGCTGGGCGTGAAGATGCAGCCCAACCCCCGGCGCGCCCCCGCCCGCCACCCGCCGCGCCGCGCAGGCCAGCCGCACTCCTGCATCGCATGGTGCACACTACGCACACTGCGGTGCGATGGTGCGCGCGGGCGCGCAGGCAGGAGCCCAGCCGCGTGCTGGTGCACATCCGCATGCTGGACAAGAGCGCGCAGCTGCAGCAGGAGGCCGTGGGCGGTGCGCGCATGGCAGCAAGCGGGACGATTCAGCGCGAGTTGCTCCTTGCAGCTGCCATGCTGACCCGGTTCTGGTGGCGCCCTGGTGGAAGCCAGTCGCCCAGGCTGCACGGCTCGGCTTGTGTGCACCGTGGAGCTCGCACCTGACATGTCGCACCTGACACGCCGCAGACGTGCCAGCTTTGACTGCGCCCGTGCAGCGTCAGATCATGGTTGTCGTGCCAGCCCCTCACGTGCGACTCCGCAAGAGTGAGGCGCCCAGACAAAGTACTTGTCATGGCATGCGCCCTTGACCGCATGTGTGGCGGCGCCTGCGCCACGCAGTGATGGGCGTGAACCTGATCCATGCGTCGCTTATGCACGCCGGCAACCCTACCGCGATCATCTCCGCGCTCCTGGACGACCTGACGCGTGCGCGCATCGAGGTCCGCCCGCCTGCCATGCGCGCTGCGGCGCCCTGCGGCCGTGGCTGCAGCAGGCTTGCACGGCAGGCTGTTCGCCTGAACCTGCGGCCGCATGCCGCCATGTGCTGGCATTGTCAGGGGCCCTGCACGTCGCTGGGTCATGCCTCGCCGGCGCGGCGCATGCCTAGGGAGCAGGCGCGCTCCTGTGCAGCCGCTGCAGGCCATGGGGGCGCGTGGGTGCCGCGGCCTTGGGGTCTTTGCCGCCAGCGGCCGCAGAATACTCTAACTCACGGGTCGGCTGCCCAGCGGCGCGCAGGTGGACCTCATCGACTTCGTGGGCCTGCTCTACTCCGGCTTCGACAACCGCGTGGCCGCGCTGCGCCTGGTGCAGAAGGGCCTGTGCGACGCCGCGCTGTTCGACCCGTCCGGTGCGCGCGCGGCGGTGCTCTGCGCCCGCCTGTGGCGACTGGCGGTCTGCTGCGTCCGTCCATCACTCAACCTTCTGGTTCATTGGCGTGGATGTACTGCTTGCAGTCGCTCCATTCAGCTTGCTGCTGCATCAGACCTGCAGCGTTTCCCGAGCTCTGCACGCCAGGCCGTATGGCCTGCTGCCCTGGGCGGATGGCAGCAGGCCTCTGCACCACGCGCGCGCACTGCAGAGCCTGGTGCCGCGCACGCGCACCTGACGCCCGGCATGCCGCGGGCCGCCAGGGGGCCTGCAGATCCCGCAGGAGACGCTGTACAAGAAGAACGTGCTGCTGGTGCGCGGGCGCTTCCGGCCGTTCACGCTGCTGCACAACGACATGCTACTCGGTGCGCCGCCCGCCTGGGCGCCGGGCTGGCCAGAAAGATGCTCCTCAACTGCTGTGCTCGCCTGCCACTGTGGGTGTTGCTTGCGCACCAGCACCACTGCACCCAGGCGCCATCCTGCTTCTCAGCGGCCGCTGCCGCCGCCGCCGCCACTGAGGGTGCACACATGCGGCTCACCAGGCAGCTTCTCGCATTGGGTTTAGGGAGAGGCGCCGTCTCGCTTGAGGCCTGGCTCGAGACCGGCCGGTGCGGGGGCACAGCACCCACAGCACACTGGCGGGCCGCGCGCGCCTAAACCTACCCTGCACCCTGTGGTCGCAGGCGCGGCCAGCCAGTTCTTCTGCGGCCCGGGCAACGCGGGCGGCGTTGCGGACGGCGACGCGCTGTCGGCGGTCACCGACTCCACCGACGAGTGTGTGTTCCGCGACGACACGCTCGTGCTGCTGGAGATGACCACGCGCGACATGATGGAGGTAGGTTCAGGTTTAGGGTCAGGCGGGCTCGGCCCGCCCCGCCCCGCCCTGCCCCTGAAGATTGTGCAGGCGCGGCGCCCCGCACGACGGGCGCCTCGCGAGGCGCGCGCGCCGCTGAGCTCGTGGCAGCGCGGGGCGTGCGTGCTCGGGCGGCGTCCCGTTCAGGCCGTGCCCTGCGTTGGCGGCCCCGGGCTCCATGAAACAAAGGCGGCAGAGGCGCGGGTGCCTGCTGGTATGCTGGCTTGCGGGCGCACGGCATATAGGGTCAGGATTAGGGTAGTGCAGACAGCGAGCCGGGCGCGCGCGCCGGGGGGCGGCGCCAGGGCGGCGACCTGCTGGACTGGACCAGCGACAGCGGCATCCAGGAGCAGGCGTTCATCCAGCGCATTGAGGCGCTGTCCACGATGGGCTACTCGGTGCTGCTGAGCAACTACCGGCGCTACTTCAAGTTGGCCGCCTACCTGTCCACATTCACGCAAGAGAGCATCGTCATCGCGCTCGGCCTGCCCAGCCTGGTGGTGCGCCCGGCGTCCGTGCTGCGCGCTGCCCAAAGATGGCAAGCGGTGCAGGGTGGTTCACAGCAAGTACAGTTTTTTCAGCACAGCCGGTCTAGCCTTTCTAGCCTTTCCCAGGCATGTGTGGGTGCGCTTTCTCCCAGATGCAGGAGACATGCCTTATGATGTGTTGTGGTGAGTGCACATCATAGTGCTTTGCCCTCACATTCCTGAGCCTTGAGCGCCTATCCGTGGGCTGGCGATCGCGTGGCACGAGGCCACTGGGGAAGCTGACAGCCAACGCGCCGCCGGCGCGCAGGAGCTGTTCCGGGAGAAGCACTACGTCGACCTGGACGGCGGCATCCTGGAGGGCTTCGGCCGCCTGCTCAAGTTCGACCTGAAGCTGTATGTGTACCCCACGCTCGACGACAGCACCGGCGAGCTCATGACCGCCGACAACATCAAGGTGAGGGTAGGGTCAGGGCTGCACCTGCGTGACCGTGCATGGCCTGTCGGGTGAGCAATGCACAGCAGGTGGTGCTTCCTAGAATTGAGGAGCCTTACATGGCGCGGCCGCCGCAGGCGCGGATGGAGCTGACCGTGCGCGTAGGGTTAGGGGTGCCTGACACGACGCGCTGATGCGTGGCCGCATTCAGCCGCCGATGGTGAAGGGCTGCGCAGATGGTGCATCGGGGGCCAGGGTGCCTGACGCGGCGCTGGCGCCGCGGGCGCAGGTGGAGCCGAGCGTGCAGAAGCTGTACGACTACATCCTGGAGCGCGGCACCATCCACAGCATCACCGAGTACAACCACGAGCTGCTGCTGCACGGCGACGTGTCCAAGCGCGTCACCGAGTCCATCCGCACCGGCACGGCCGACTGGGAGTCCTTGGTGCGCGCGCGCGTTGCTGGCTCGGCGCCGGCCTGTGGCTCAAATGCTGTGCGCTGGCCGCGTGTCTGCTTTGGCCGCGGCTGACATCAGCGGCATAGGAGGACGTTGTTGCACATGCACTGATTACCTGGCAGCCGCGCAGCCCCAAGGTGTGCATCCCTGCGGTAATGCCCCTGCAGGCTGGCGACAGCCATGTTTGAAGCTATCACTGCAAACCGATGGAGCCTGTGCGTACAGTGGACCTGCGCATGTGCCCGGCTCTGCGCCCGCCCAGCTTTAGAGCGTGCTTCGGCCGCTGGGCGCCAAGCGCGCTGGCGGCCGGCGCAGGTGCCGAGCTTCGTGCGCGAGCAGATCAAGAGCATGCAGCTGCTGGGCTACCGCGGGCCGCACACCAAGCTGGGCCGCAGCAACAGCAACCTGCGCAGCATGCGCGTCGGCGCCAACGGCAGCGCCGGCGCCAACGGGAGCAGCGGCAACGGCGCCGCGCCGAGCGCCGCCGCCAGCGCGCCCGCCAAGGCCGCGTGAAGCGCGCCGGCCGGCGCACGGCGCTTGTCGCCCCTAACTTTGAGTGGGGCGGGAGCCAGTCGGAGAGCCGGCGGCGGCGGTCGATCGCCGTACATGCGCTGGCATTCTTGCTTCGGGTTGTCTGAGAGGCAGGAGCATTGTGGAGCTGTTGCTGCTGCAAGCGCGAGTGTGGCTGTCTTTGGAGGTTGTCTGATGCGTCTACGGTAAGAACAAATGCAGAGTTTGTTTTGGGGGTGCGGGGGGAGCAGGCATGCGCAGCCAGAGGCGCGTGACCAATGTCAGGGTCAGTGGCAGAGAAAGTCCAATTTCTGCTGAGGGCGTTGGTGGTTATGGCAGGGGCGGCACATAACGCACCAAAAAATGAGCCGAAGGACACTTTGGCACTACACTGTTGCCTCTTTTACAGCCTCTGGACAGCCGCGGGTGGGCGTTGCAACCATGCTCGGAGAGCTTGCAAAGGGCAGTCCTGACGGCTGATGCGGTTGATGACAAGTGTTGCGCTCGGCGCCCAGGGTTCCTGGCTCGCTTCCATTCTTTGTTGTAGAACAGCCGTCTGCCGCGTCGTAAAAGGAGTCATATGTAGCATGAGCTGCTGCATGGTCGGCGTCGTGACACCTGTCCGAGTCGGGTTTGTCCAAGCTTACAATGAATAAGGCGACAGGGTTGGGCTGCGTGCGCTCTGCTCATGGACTTTTGGCTGTAAGATATGCTATCACTGGGCAACCCTGGAACGCTCTACTCAGGTCTCTGGTCCACATCAGCAGCAGCTCTGTCTGCACACCTGGCTTCTCATGCACGACGGCACATGCTGCCACAGAGACGCCGACAGCCCTGTCCAGCACGACTCTGCTCCGCGCCCACGTCGCACGCTCGGCGCCGCCGCGGACGCCGCGCGCGGCGCCGCGGCCGCGGTTACCGGCCCGCCGCGCCCGGCGGGTCGCGCGTGCAGTAGAGCAGGTGGATGGCGGACCCGCGCAGCGCCGCGTCCTGGTCGGCGATGCAGGCGGAGAAGCCGGCGCGGCCCGCCAGCGCGCGCGCGGCCGCCACGCGCCCCGACCCGTCCTCGTGCACCTCCACCACCAGCTGCCGCACGCGCGCCCTGCGCCCAGCGCGCGCGCGGGCCGCCCCCTCGGTCCGTGCGAGCGCACGGCGGCCTGGCCTGGTGCATGAAACCCGGAGCGACGGATCCTGGTTTGGCTTGTGACGGGGCGCTCATAAGGGGCTTCTTAAACAGATTGCACCGCAGAGGACGCGTGAGAAAGCCAGACACGCTTGGACCTAGGTTCAGGCTTAGGGTTGGGTTGGGTAACCAGTCATCTTGCGCGACGCCCTGCAGCACGTCCAGCTCCGCGCGCTCCACGTCCACCTTGAGCAGGTCCACGCGCTGCAGGCCCTGCGCGGCCTGGCCCGCCGGCCCCCGGGCCCCGCGTCACCACGTGCCCCCAGCTGAGCGAATCAAGTACACCGCCAACTTTGCTATGTTATGTGAAATCAACTCTTTCGCGGGCGCGTGCTAGCGGGACGGGAGCCGTGCGGGGAGGGCCGCGGCGCCCGGCGGAGCTGCCACGCAAGCACTGCTTCACCCATGCAAGCCCATGTCTGTGCAGACTCGCAGGAGGCCTGTCACGACAACAAGTTTCCGCACTGCGCACAAACCCATGCAGTGCCTCAGCTTGCCGCCAGGGCTGGCGAGCTGACACCACAATGACACCACTTGATTGCCCAGGCATGCCGTGCAGGCCTGTCAAGGTCTCTGACGGCTCAGGCCTGCCGAGCGGGGTCAGCATGGGCCGGCGGGGCCGGGGCCGCGCCATCACTGCGCTGACGGTCTGCAGCTTGCACACATGGCGCTCACGCCGCCGCAGCATCGCCCGCACCCGCGCTCGCCACAGCCACGCAAACACCCGCGGCGGCAGGAGGCCCTGCGCCCAAGCCCGGTCCCATGTCGGGCCACACCCTTGGACGCCTGAGCACTGCACGCAGTGCTGCGACATTTGTTCTAGGTTGACAAGCCTTCAGGAAGCAGCCAGACCGCTTATGGACGACCCCGCCAGTGCGCGCATGTCCGAGGGTGAGTGCGTGGGCAACCGCTGCTTGCACAAAGGAGGCATGCCCCCGCCGCGGCCGCGCGACCGCGCACCTACGCGCCGCGCACCTGCAGGGCGGCGGCCGCGAGGTTGAGCGGCGAGCGCTGCAAGCCGGCCAGCGCGGGGAGGGCGTGCTGCAGGTACACGCCCATGGCGTCCGTCACCTCGCCGTCGTCGGGGAATCTGGTGCTCCAGCCTGCGCGGGGGGGCCATGCATCGGGCCCCGGCCGCGCCCGTGCGCGCGGCGCCTCGCGGCTCTGCTCGAGCGCGAGCGGAGCGCCTCGGTACCTTTTACGCGCTTGCCCAGGCGGGCACCGCGCTTGCCCGGGTGGGGCCGGCACGAAGGCTCGAGCGGCCAGCACGCAACCACGCGCCGGCGTCACTGTTAGCTGCCCGACGTGGCCCAGCTGCGGCACGCGCGCGGCGCCTGCTCGCGCACGGCGGGCTCGCGGCCCGGCCAGCCTGCGCCCCCGCTGCCGCGGTGGGCCTGCCACCGAAGGGCCGAGCGGCAGGCGCGCCCCTGCCGCGCGCGTGCGGGGGTGCAGGGTAGGGTAGGGCGCCGCGCCTGCTGCGGCAGGGTAGAAGAAGAAGTCGGCCTCGCTTGCCGCGCCGGAGCCCACGCCGGAGAGCACGGCGGCGACGGGCGCCGCCGGCGTGCCTGCTGAGAGGCCTGCGCTTCAGCCAGTGCTGGAGCATGACGCAGTGGTTCGGCGCTGCCGAGAGCCTTGGCCGAGCCCGCTGCTCTGGCGGACCCGCTCAGCAACGTGTGCGTTCTTTGAATATGTCGGCAAGGAAATTACACAATCGCGCTTGTGCTGACTGTTGCCTGCTACAAGACCACGGGCTCAGCACACCTGCTGACAAACCACAAAGTGCAGCATAGGGGGGTATGCTTCAGCAGATGCACTCAGAAAAGCTGCAGTCACGCTCTTGGTATGCTGTCAGAGCCCCGCTGGGGGCGCGCCCGCGCGCCGGCACCATTCCGCGTGCGCGCCGATGTTGTGCAGCAGCGCGTCGTGGATCGGCGGCAGCGGCTCCAGCGCTACCACGCGGCCGCCGGGCGCCACGCGCTCGGCCGCCCAGAGCGAGAACATGCCGATGTTTGCGCCGACATCAAGCACGGCGTCCCCCGGCCCGAGCCGCACGCCATGCCGGGCGTATGCCTGCTCCTCGAACACCTCGCGGTACAGGAAGGGCACGTCCGGCTTGCTGACGTGGCGGATGCGCAGCCCGCTCGGCAGGCGGGAGGCGCCGCAGCGCAGCGCAAGGTGGAAGTTCCTGGCCCTGATGGGCGCGTGGGATGCTGGGTGAAGCGACGCTCGTCCCCTGGCAGACTCCCTGACCATCCCAGGTGCTGCCTGCTGCCGGCAGCTCTGAATCAGAGCTTCCATTGGGCTGCTGCCCAGCCAGTTCATAAACCTGCCAGATTTGGCATTGAAAGCTGCAGCATACCTGGGAAACCGGGCAGTCTGCAGTCTGCAGGCTTGCTAAAGAGGCTCACGGTTGTGTGTGAGCACACGTGGAGCGCAGTGTGCAGCGACTGGCCGGCGCATCAGCGAGCTACATCTAGCATGGCACAACGCACGCCTGCCAGGTCAGCCGCGTTGAGTGCTGTGCCTGTGCTCTCTGCATGTGAGAGGCAGCGGCCAGCGGAGGCTGTCTGTTGCGCCTATGCGTTAAAATGCTTAATGCAGGACAGTGGTTTGTATGGGAGTGGCTGAAGCAGAGCTCACCTTTCGGCTCTCGCCTGCTCACAGAAGAGATTACATCTGAGCTACACGGCAATGCCTGTCTTCTACCTGTCTTCAGCTTACTTCAAGCTGCGCCGGGCACTCGCTCCGTGCCGGCCCTCCTCACACTGCGCAACCTTGGCAGCACAGCAGCTAGCCCGAGGCAAGTAGAGCGCTGTTCTGCTATCTTGCTGACACTCAGGGGAGCACAGCTGAACTGCAGGGCTACAGTGGTGCTGCGGGGTGCAGGCCCAGGCTATATAAGACACCCACAAGCATAAGGAAGCCACCGGCCCGTCTGCAGGGAGAGAGAGCTGAAACAGAACTTCCAGTGGACGCTGCTGGGCGTCACCGCGGCGAGCGGCGGCGCGCTCGTGCTGCAGCAAGCCAAGGAGCGCTTCGGCTTCGAGCAGCGGCTTAAAAGCAATACTGCTGCAAGTCCATGCAGCCATGGTGAGAGGCGCTTCTCTGCACAAATGCAGTTCAGCACTGCACATGAGCTGTATCCGACGCTACTGTGCTTTCCTATATGCCAGTAATGCCTGTGCATGCACGGACACCAACATGCAGAACAGTGCGGGTGAGGACCGAGCAGGAGCTGCTCAGTGGCAGTGCCACACCCTCAAAGGCAGTGATGGTTCGCACTTTATCCGATGGTAGTGCAGGTGCGTGAGGAGCTGCAGCAGGTAAAGGCAGCTGTCTCCCTGCCGGCCGCAACACAGGTCGCAGACGACAAGCCTGACTCCAGGTTGCAGGTCGGCTGCCCTCCTTCCAGGAAAAAATATGCGGTCCATGCAAGTTTTTGATGGCTGCTTGTGCTGATCAAGCCTCCACAGGCTTTGGTTTTGGCCGTACATCAATGTCCTCCTGCGCGCATCGCATTTGGAGCCATGCTCATGCAGTCTGTCAGTGCACACCTTGCACATGCCACATGCGTGGCAATGACATACGCTGGAGAACTCCTTACAAAATCATCTGCATGGCATGCGCAGGATGAGGAGGACAAGCCGCACGTGGTCCCAACGCTGACTGATGCGGAGGTGCTGCGGGTGCTGGTGCGTGAAGAGCACGCCAGCCGCAAGGCCATGCGGGCGGCTGCACAGGTAGTGTTGGCAGAGCGTGCAGCAGCTGCTGCGGCCGCTCTGGCAGAAGAGGACTGAAAGTGGTTTTGCTGTGTGTGTATGCCTTATAGCAGGGGCGGTCTGCTATCTGCATGTCTGAGCCTGGCATTCATATGTTGCGGTAGATGAGCACGTGTAATGAAGCGCTGCTCATTGCTCTAGAGCACCTGTGCATAACTTTTCATGCAGTTGCGCTCAAACATTGTTGGCTTCTAGCTCTACCCGGTAGCGGTAGCCAACAATCCACACTCGCTACCACAGACCTCAGGAATGTGTGTTCTACGACCATCAGGTCAGGTACAGACAAGCTACAACCCACATTCATATGGCACTGTATGAGGCGGGCCTGCTCAGCCGTACACGCGGTGGCTGCTCACCCTCCGCTCTGCAGCCACACCTTTTGTACACTGTAGCACTCTAGCTCCATGCGCCGCCAGCGCAGCGGCAAACGGCCTGACACAGCACTGGCACGTGCATATGTTCTGCATAGAAAAGCCCAAAATAAAACGCAACTCAACACACACACCCAGACATACACACACACACACCAACTGGACCACAGCAAGAACATGACGCTGCAGCAAAGCCAGCCGCTGCTTCGGCACGCACTGCGGAGGCAGCTGCTACAACATCAGGATGCAGCAAGTGCGCATCAGATGCTATCGCCGCCGACGCGCTCGTTCTCGCGCTGCCCTGAGTGGCTGCGCCGCGTCAGCTGTGCGCCGGCGCCGCCGCCACCGCCGACGCCGCCAGTGCGATTTGGGCCACCAAATACTGGCTGCGCAGCAGCACAGCGACCATGTGTCTCACTACTGCGGCGGACCCTCAAGCCAGACCATGGCAAGATGCAGAGCTGTACACTCAGCTTACATGTAGTTGCATCGCGGCTGGGCCAGAAGACCATCACTGTGAATCTATTAGCATGGTGCATGTCTCACTACACAAGATGCCCCGCATTGCCATACCTGAACGTATGCACGACAGGTGGCAAGCACACGCACGCTGCCTTCTGTGCGGCATGCCAGAAAGCATGGCACTGCTTGCTTGCCATGGGCCGGCCGCGGCCACTTGCGCCCTGCTCGCACCTGCATGAAGCGCTCGTCGAAAGCCTCCCACCATTGCCACTGGTTGCCGCGCAGCCCCGTGGCCGACCCCGGTTCGCCGCCGCCCTCCTCCAGGCCGGTCCAGTCGAACGCGGCCTCCGGCGCGGACGTGCCCGGCCCGGCGCGGCGGTCCTGGCGCTCCTGCCGCGCGCACCCGACTGACCGCCTCGTCGGCACCCCTGGCGGCAACAACTGGAAGCCCCAAACTTTGCTCAGCGCTGGGGACAGCGGGCAGCGCTGCGCCACGCCGCCCTCCTGCAAGCCAAGCAGGCGACAGGCGCCCTCTTTATGCGGACGCGCCTCGGTCCGGCGCGCCGGCCCCGGCGCTTAGCATGAGGCACACGCCAGCTGGTGCACAGCAAAAGACGGCTGGGAAGCAGGCAGACGCGCAGAGCGCAGCTACAGAGCACAACGCAACGAGTGCACCGCTCTGACGCAACATGCCACCGCCTCTGTGCGTGGGGCCGCACCGCATCGCCATCCGCGAACGGCGAGCGCCGCGGCACGGGAATGTGGCCGCGCGCCGCAAGCGCGTCGTTGGCACTCGCCGGCGCGCTCGCCTGCCGCGCCGGCGGCGCCCCCGCGGGCCCGTCTGGGGGACTTGGGCCTGCCTGACTCTCGTCTGCACGGGCACCGGCGTCCGCCTCGCCGCCCATGGCCGCGCCGCCGCCGCCGCTGCCGCCGCCGCCAACCGCTGGCCGCGTCTCCACGCTGAGGCGTGAGGTTGGCAGATCCGGCGCGGAGCGCTGGCGGGCGGCAGGGACTACGCCTGCATGCGGCAGCGGCGCATGCGACGCAGCCGCGGGGTGCCCTGGGGCACGCGGCGGCAGGCGCGCCCGGCTTGTGCCGCCGGCGCCGCCGCGGTCCCACGCATGGTGGGCCCCGCCGGGCAGCGCCTCTCCCCTGCCCGGGTCTACCATGTTGCCGAATACGATGTCAGTGTGCTGGGCGTCATGGGGGCCTGCGGGCGCCTCCGCGCCGCCAAACCCACTCGCCATCTCCACGCCGGCGGGCGCGCCGTGGGGATCGAGGTTCAAAGCGTGGGCCCCGCCGTTGGCGCGCGGCGCGGCCTCTTCAAACCAGGGCGGCTCCGGTGCCGGCCCTGCCGGCGGCGGCGGCAGCGGCGGCACGAAGAAGAGCTGCTGCATCTGCGCCTGCTGCGGCCCTCCCTGCTGCCTGCCGCGCACGCACGCACGCCCGATGCTGGTCCATGTGGCAGCAGACGCGCTTGGCCGCGGCGCTGCAGCAGGCCAGGCCTGCTGCTGCAGGCCTGCTCAGCGGTGCGCATTCCAAGGCATCCAGGAGAACCCCAGGTGCAGCACAGCAACAGGCCGTATTTCCCACCTCGCTGACGAGCTCTGCCAAAACATCGCTGAAAGCTTGCAACCAGCTTCCTGCTAGCAAAGCTAGCAGCTGACACCAGGCAGCAGGCGCAGTCGCATGAGTGTACATGGCGCATAGGGTAGGACTAGGGTAGGCCAGCGCACCGCTGCGCCTCACGGGTCGGGTCCAGCCCGTCGTCCAGCTCGCCGCCCGCGGCGCTGGACTGCAACGAGTCCGTGCTGACCGCCCAGGGCTTGCGCCGCAGGCCGGGGCCCTCGCCGCCGCCGCTGCCCGCCGGCGCGTACGCGAGCGCATCGTACATTGGCCCCGCCCTGCCGCGTGGCTAGGGTTAGGGTAGACCGGCAGCCGCCCCAGCATCGCGCAGAAGAGGCAGGGCGATGGCAGCGCGGCAAAGCTGCAGGCCGCTGCGCTGTACATTGCGCGCTCGTTATTTTCAGAGCAGGTCATGGTAATTGCAACAGGCTGCGTTCCTGCAAGACGCGACACAGGAGTCCTGATCAAGAGCAGAGACCAAGCATCACCTTGTCACGCTTTGAATCTGCTCGTGTGCAGCACTCTCAGAGACATGCACCACACGCATGAAGTGTGGCGATCTCATGCACGCAGGGCCAGATTCTGCATGAGAGGCATGCTGAAGCGACGGGCGGCTTGCGGAGTGGAGGGGGCGCACTTGTCGGGCGCTCGCCGCGAGACCTGCCGCCCGGCGCCGCGCCCGCCATCATGGTGCGAGATGAGCTCCTGTAGGGCCGAGGCCCCGCCGCCTGTGACGAGGTCGTCCACTGCCGCGCATAAGTGCGACCCGGCAGTGAGTTGCCTTGGACTTGCATCCTCACGGTTACATTGCTATCACTCCGCCTGGGTGAACAGCATTGGCGCTGTGGCTGGTTTCCATGTCGGCTGCGTTGCTTGCAATGAGCCTGCAGCACACTTCATTATAGGGTTAGGGTAGCACGAGCGCCAGCAGCCCAAGCGCCTGGTGGAGCCCGCACCCTGGCAGACCTATCAAGCACGCTTCAGACCTGATGGCGCCTGTGCAGAACTCCAGCAGCACGCAGGGCGGCCAGGCTGCTCGCTGCCACCTCAGCGCCTGTTCCTATCCCAGTGACCGTCATTGCTCGTGCAGCCCAGCAACTTACGTCTTCCGGTGACCGCCGTCGCTCTTGCAGCCCAACAGAACGCATCTCCCGATGACCGTCATTGGCCTCAAGGCCCGGAACACCAAGTCGATTGGGTCCAGGGCGCACCCTGGGGCCCGAGCGTGATGTCCAGCAGCGTCTTGGTGAGCGCGCCGAACACGATGATGGACACCATGACGCACACGAGCGTGGCCGCGATCAGCGTCGCGCGGTGCGAGTCCTCGCTCTGGCCCTTGGGGTCGAAGAAGTAGTACACCAGCGCGACCGACACCGCGCCCCGGATCAGGCCCGCCCACCTGCACCCGCCAGCCCTGGCTGCGTCAGGGAACCGGCTCAGGGAGCAGGCCCATGCGACAGGGATTCATCGGCGGGCCGCGCCACAGGCTCGCCCGCCTGCACCCGCTGGACCTAGCTGGTGGTTGCAAGCGAGGTCGGAGCACCGTCTGAGGAGCCCCCCCATGCTCATACCAGCCCAGCGCATGTGGCGGCGCGGAGCGCTCTCAGGCCCGGCCTGCTGCGGGCCGCACTCCAAGCCATGGCTCTGCATCGCAGCGTCCTGCTGGGTTGCCGGTGCATGCACACTGCATCCGTGCATGGTGAAGCCGACCCACAGACTGTTGCAGTAATGTGTCCTGGAAACGCGCCCCCGCTGTAAGTCTCACGCCCCTCCTCCGCCTCGCGAGGACGGCCGTCGATGCATCAAATGCGATATGGATGCAAACGATTATAGGGCAAAGCAGGGCGGCGCGGCGCGCGAGGTGATGAACCGCTTGTTCGCCCTGTCACTGAAGCTAGACTGGACGGGGCTGAGGCAGGGCGGCCGCAGCGCGCTCGATGACAATTGCCTCCTATGCGTTCCAACCACAGCTGGACTGGACAGGGACGACGGCTTGTCATGAGGCACGGCGGCGCGGGCGCGCGCCAGATGACGACCATCTCCTTGAACGACAGCTGCTCGCGCGCGTACCAGTTGTGCGCGAGCGAGAGCGGGAACACGAACGCCGCGCGGCCCAGCAGCGTGAGCACCAGCAGCACGCAGAACAGCCAGACCATGTCGCCGACCATGGTGTTCTGCGCGCGCGCGCGCGCGCCGGCCCCGCTCAGCGCCGGCACGCTCAGAGAAAAGCGGGAGATATGCTTCTCGCCACAGACGTGCGCAATGCGCGAGACAGCATGCTCCCAGCATGCGCTGGCGGTCTGCCCGGACCTCTGCTTCTAGGTAGCTGACCAGGCGCCCTGCATCACGGTCTGTCCCACGTGCGTCCAGGGTGGCGGGTTGCCAACAAGATGTTCGTCCAAGCTGTGCGAGGGGCGCTTGGCAGGGCCCGCCAGCCACCAGGCTGCTCGGCAAAGCGGACCGTGCGCAGAGCCGGCTTCACGCCGCCCAGCGTCGCGCTCGGGCGCTCGCCGCGAGCGCTGGCGCACTCATGCTGAGGGCGTCAATAGCCCCGCGGGACAGGGCGCGGGTGCGCAGCGTAGACCGGCCCCGGGCGCGCCTTCCACTTGAGCGGGTCCAGCGTGTCCATGCCCACGTACAGGAAGATGGCGCCCTCGCTCACGTAGCTCAGCGTCTGCGTCGCGCGCACCTGCCGCGGCGTGGCGTCCCGGGCTCAGGCGCCTGCGTCTCCGGCGGCGCACGGGCTGACCCCTGGTGCTGGAGTGCACCTTGCTGGAGAACGCGCATTGCTGCTGCCCAGGCACCGCATGCCTGGCCCAGGCAACCCCTGTCGCCCATCACAGACGGTGCGCATGCAAGCAAACAGCACATAGAGGGCGCCATTAGTTTACGAGGGCAGGGGGCACAGCGCGGCCGGAGGAAGCTGCGGCGGCGCGGGGGCCGCACGAGCGTGACGCGCGCGGGCGCGGAGACGTTGTGCAGCGCATAGTGGCTGATGGCGACCGCGCAGCAGAACAGCGTGACGATGCCGCTCAGCCCGGCCAGCTCGCCCGCCAGGTAGCTCAGGTAGCCCAGCATGCCGATCAGCGCCACCTCCTGCGCGGCCCCACCGCAGTCTGTCATGCCACCTCTCGCTCATGCACGCCAGCATGCCTCGTCTCGCCCATGCACGCCAGCAAGCCCGGGCGGGCGCAGCGCCTGTGCGCCCTCACCCTGACCCGTCACGCCTGGCCTCGCTCACGCCCGCCAGCTGGCCACATGAGAGCCAGCTCCTGCGTGCCCTCACCCTGCCCCATCACACAGTTTCAGGATCGTGCACGACAGCAGGCCGGTCTGGTGCCGACCAGGGCCGCCCCCTGCTGCAAGGTCTGCCACGCGCCAGCACCGTCAGCCTCAACAAGTTCTTCACAAGCACAGTATACGGTCTTGCTAGATGCCGTCTCCACTGTGGACTGTAAGATACCTCCTCTGGAGGCGAATGCGCCCATGCAAAGGCGTATGAAAGCATGCGCGACCTCACAAGCACCCGGCCGCTGTCCGCCGCGTCCGGCGGGCGCGGGGGCGCCGCGCGCGCGCCTGCGGCACCGAGTTGGAGCGGAACGTCTTCATCAGGAACGACGTGCCCAGGCCGAAGGCGAGGCCCAGGCACATGCTGGCCGCGAACAGGTACAGGAACTTGGCCAGCACGGTCACGATCATGGACGCGCGCAGCGCGCGCCCGCCGCTGCCCAGCTCCTGCGCGCGCGGCGCCTGCCCTCGGGCACCGTGCCCTGCAAACCCTGCCCTGCAAGCCGGCAGGAAGCGGTGCATGACGGTAAGAGCGATACCAGAGCCTGCTGATGCCCCAGCCCGGCCGATGCGGGCGGCCCAGCTGGGCCTCGGCGCGCGGCTGCGACCAGTGCCCGTGGGCAGCGCGCTGTGCCAGCGCGCAGCCGCGTGCGGCCCGCCGCCGCCCCCGCGCCAGACCGGTCGGCGCCCCACGGCCGCGGCGCCGCCGCAGGACCAGGATTAGGGTAAGGGTTGGCGCGCCTGCACGGCGCGCAGCAGCGCGACCGCGGTCGCGTCGTTGATGACGCCCTCGCCGAACACCAGCGAGTACAGCAGCGGCGCGCGGTCCTGGCGCAGCACCTGCGCGCGCGGCGCGCGTCCGCCGCTTGACCGCCATGCGCTGCAGGCATGCGCCCCCGCTACCAGCTCCAGCCTGCACCAGCCAGACGCGCCGGCTGCTGGCGGTCCGCCACGCGCCAATGGCCAGGTTTCCAGCCCAGCAGCCTGTGTTGCCGTCTCTGTGCGGCTGCCGACTGTGCACGGCGCGCAGGCCATGTCAGGCGCGGCTCACACGCGCAGGGCAGCCTGGGCAGGGGCGGGCTCGGCGCCGCCCAGCCGCCGGGTGGAGCGCGCGCGGGCCGCGCCTGCAGCACCGCCACGCTGTCGGTCGCCGCGAAGATGACGCCGAGCGCCAGGCAGTCCTGCCGCAAGGCGCTGAGCCGCTCGTCACGCTGGCAAGGTATGACATGCTGCGCCGAGCGCGTGGACGGGAGACCTTGCACACTCACCGCTGAAGCAAAGAGCCTGCGGCTCGACGCCTCAGCCTCGGCAACACCCTCGACAATCCCCTTGCCTGAACCGATAGAATGCAGCTTCGGGCATAGCAGGACTCTGACAGGAAGCAGAGTCAACTGCTTATGAGCGACACGGGGCAAGCCGCAGGAAGGCTGCTAGTGCTGCTGCATTTGTGGACGACAGTGTCAAAGCGCCGGGCCGCCGCACCGACAGGTTCAGGATGTTGGGCAGCTGCGCGAGGCCGTAGAGCACGAGCGCGATGAGCGCGAACGCGGTGTACGTGCCCAGGATGCCGAAAGCGGCGATGGTGCCCAGGTTGCGGAAGAACTGCTTCTTCTTCACCGACAGCCCCGCGTAGAAGATGATGGGCGGCAGCAGGTACCTGCGCGCGCGCGCCAGGGTTAGGGCTTGCGCAGGGTTAGGGCCTGCGCACAAGGAGACCGGCGACAGCAACTCCCAGCGCGCGCGTCAGGGCTAGGGCTTTCAACAGTCAACAGTGGATGATCGGAGGCACCGGGTCCCTGCGCGTGCATCAGGTTAGGACTTGTGCAGGAGATGCTTGGCGGCAGCAGGTATCTGCGCGTGCGTCTGGTTAGGGCATGCATAGGTAATCATTGGCGGGAGCGCGTGCCTGCACGTATGCGCACATTGGTGCCATGCATGTGCATATGCATAGCCATGCATGCATCGCCGCCGCGCGATGCCGCTGGAGCCACCTGACTCCTTTTTAACCCCCGCTTCTAGCCTACCTGCTGCGGGTAGCCGCTGCCTGCCTGCGACTCTGTCAACAGCACTATAGCTGCTGGTTCAGGCACATCGATGCTCCCTGACGAGCATCCTGGTGCCGCCCAGCACAGCGCCAACTCGGAGCGCACGGGCCAAAGCAGCTGTACAAAGCAGAGCACGAGACACGGGGCGCCCTGGCTCCAGCATGCCAAAGCCGGCGCCGTGCAGCACAACTTCAGGCAGGCGCTGGGACGAGCGCGCTTGGGGGCAGGCAGCGCACGCACAGAACTCAACAGGTCAGGCGAGCACTGGGACAAGCGCGCTCGGGGGAGGCCAGCGCACGTGAAGAAGTCGGCGGGGTTGAACGTGAGCAGCTGGTGGACCACGTCGGGGTTGAGGTAGCGCTGCAGGATGAGGATGGCCAGGCCGGTGATGAGGCCCATCGCGCACGCCGCGCTCCACTCGCCCAGGTACTGCGTCCTGCCGGGCGCGGGCCCGGCGGCCGCGCCTGAGCTCGCGGGCGCGCGGCTCCGACAGCGAGCGCAGGGCGGCGCCGGAGCACGCGAGCAGGCACATGCGAGGCGCGCCGCGCGCAGAAGCAGGCAAAGACCAGCAGAGGCAGATAGCAGTGACACATCATGTATTCCAGTGTTATCAACAACACCTGCAGGCGGCCTGTGCGAGCTGCGGCTTGCAAGACGCCTCCACAGCCACCTCTGCCCGGCGCAATGTGCACGAGCAACATGCTGGACCGTGGCAAGCCAATCCGACACACACCGGAGCTGGCAGCAAGGCGCTCAGAAGGTCCACAGCCCAGTCAAAACATGTGCCGCCGCAACAGCAGCCGCCATAATATGTTGAGCGTCAACTGGCCTGCAGATCTGCATGCAAGAGAGCGCGGGTACCCAAGGAGCGCCACCTGGACGCGATGTGGTGCCCCAGCGAGCTCCACAGGACCATGAGCAGCACCAGCACGCCTGCGCGCCGCGCGAACAGGTTGCAACCACACCACTAAAAGTTCAATAGGATGCTTGCAGTGTAAAACCAGTGCAGAGCTGCATAGCCCGCAGCTGAGCAGACACGTGCGGCCACCACTGCCGACTCTCTTGTGCAGCTACCGGTGGTCACTGTCACTGTCACCGGTGGTCACTGTCAGCGAGCACGCCCACCTGTGCCACAGGTGTGCAATGCACAAGGTCACGCGCAACTACCAACCGGCTAGGTATAGAATCGCGGGTCACTGCATGGAGCAGGTACTGCAAGCACCAAGGGAGGTGGGACCACACAAGCTGCAGCTGCATGGCAGGCACACCCTCGCGAGGGTGCGCTTTGGCGTGCACTTTGATATACACCCCACTCTACAGCGCCCAACTCGTGATTGCACGAAGCGTGCAACAAGCCTGTCAGGGCGCGTGCAAACGGTATCGCACCCGTGGAAAAGCTGTACGCCTCCACAACGTCTTCGGTGACCACATCATCCGCCGGGGCGGGCGCCGGCGACAGCCCAGCTTCCCCAGTCGCATTCATCGGCGCAAGCACGCGGCGCAGCGAGGTGCCTCAGCACGCGCGCGGCTCCAGCCGTCTGCGCAGCAGCTTGCGGCGCGCCTCTGTGCGACCCACCCAAGCATCCAGGAAGTTTGCAAGCGCAAGGAGGCCTGCCGAATAGCCGCAAGCACACTTTGCGCGTGCAGCTGCTGCACGCACCCCACAGGCAGCTAGGATGCAAGGGAGTGTGTGTCAACTACTGAACAGCGCTCGCATAAGAGACGCCTGAGCGCTGAGGTGCCAGTACCACAGTACCACGATCCATACCTTTCACTTTAGTAGAGCACACCCGCAGTGCGAGTGCATTTCCCCGAGCGTTTGGGTCTAGCAAGGGTGCACCTGGCCTTGGGGCACTGGTTTTCCAGCATCGTCAGAGTTGCATCGTTTGCTTCACTCATACAGTGCTACAGTATTGATTCACAGGTGCCAGGGCGACTTGCCAAAGCGTCCTCTGATGGCCGCAACGTTCCAAGTGCATGCTGCCCCGCGGGCGGCCCCGCAGCAGCTCTCCCGCTGGGTGGCTCAGGCTCAGGCTCGCGGCGTGCTCACACGCTGCAGGCACTGCAGGCGCCGGCTGTGGCTGCCTGCGGCGCACGCGGAGTTGCACAGAGCGCCTCAGGAAGCATGGGCGGCAGAGCAGGGCGCGTCAGAGCTGGGGACACCAGCGGATCCTAAACACGCAGCCTCAAGGCCGGAGCCGGTGCCTGCACAGCCGCCCAGCCGGGCAGAGGTTGCGGAGCGCATTGACAAAGTTGTCAACCTTGTGCGCACGGCGGACAAGCTCTCGCCCTTCGATAAGAGCGAGTTCAACGTGTCGCTGCTGATCTGGTGAGCGCTCCTAACCTACAGCCTCGCCTGGCGCTGTGTTGCATCCTGTGCCAAGTGCACGCTTTGCGGGTGCCCACACGGCCACTTGCTGCCGGGCATGGCGCAGTCGGCTTCCTATACTGAGGGCAGATGGCGGTGCAGGCGGGCAGTCGCCAGCATCCCTGCAGAAGACCGGCCTCGCCTGCTCAACGCGCTGCTGCCAGCGTGCGCGACGCAGCCCAGCCTGTGCAGCACAAGTCTTGGTCGGCACACCAGCCTGCAGTTACGCAATTGTTCTGCGCTCACAGAAGTTTCCCTGGCTAGTGCTTTATAGAACTGGTGACCCCCATAAGGCCTGCACGCCCCGCGCGCTTTTCCTCAGCACTGGCCTGCGTGCTCCCCACTTTATCAGCCGCCTGACACCAGGAGTTGATATGGAAGCCCTGATATGTCAGACAGCTGGCACAGTGCCTGATGGAGGAAAGTGCCGATGCGACCCCAGCACACCGCCAATGCAGAGCGCGCCAAAGTGTTGCCAGCCCGAGAACCAAGCACGACGGGCTGCGCGGTGGTACCCGCAGGGATATCAGGGTACTGTGGACGCTGGCGGGGAAGCGGCGCGCGGCGAGCGCGCAGCAGCTGCAGGCCGCGCTCGGCCCGGACTACTCCCTCTGGGACGATTTTCCGGAGAAGCCTGGCGAGGCGCGGGGACTGCATCCGTATAAATTTACATTGCCTATCGTGGGGGTGTCTTTGTCCCAGTGCCATTCACCATTTAGTGTAGCGGCAGTCTGAGGTCTCATGGCGCCGTCCGGTCTGCCCTGCTGCTGCTAACCTGTTAGGGGCGCGTGGTAGGTGCGGAGGCATTCGGCTGGAGCTCACGTTGAGACCTGCGAAGCAAATGTCGGCGCCATGCATGTCAGCACCCGTTCTCATGCATGCCTGCCTGAGCAGTCAGCAGAGCTGCATGGCACAAAGTTGTAGGCATGACGCGTCCTTCCAGACAAGCTGACCTGCCAGTTGTGAGGTAGGCCTGTCAGTGTGAGAAAATTTATTCACCTGTGGATATATGTCCCGGATGGTTGCGGCCGGCGCTCGAGCGAGGCAGGGGTGAATGCAGGATGGTGCGCGCCGCGCGGCGCAGGTGGCCGTGTACCAGGGCGTCGCGGCGGTGCCGCTGCACACGCTGCTCGGCCGCTTCAAAAAGTCCTTCTTCCTGCACCCGGCCTCCTTCGAGCTGTATGGCCGCGTGGGGGTGCGGCGCCGCCCGCGGCAGCGTTCTCCTGCACAACGGTCCTGCTGGCGCAGGTCACTGCTTTATCGCGCCGCAGCCCACGCCGCACCGCACGGCACCGCAGCGGCGCGTCTGGATGCATGCCAGCGCCGTCCGCGGGTCTCTGTAGGACCGCAGGTAGGCGGTTGTTCCTGGCATGGTATGCGTGCAGTCGCTGAGCAGGCTCCTGTCGGGCAGGTGGGCAAGGGCGCGCTGGGCGACATGCTCTACTCGCTCTTCTTCAAGGCCTCCGTCGCGCCGACCGTCGTCCCAGGTGGGCCATCGCTCGGCTGAGGCGCGGAGGGGCACAGAACGCGCGGGCCTGGGAGTTCCTGCGCCCGGGCGCTCACAGTCGGCGCCGAGTGCCCTGCACCTCATGTGCAAGGGCTTGCCGCATGCGCCACCCCGCGGTCATGCCTCTGGCCGCTGCCCACCCGCTAGTGCAGTGTCCGTGTCCTGCCGGAGAGGCGCACGCGCCCTGCCGCGGCAGATCTAAACTGCTCCCGATGACTGCCAGGCCTGCTCTTGTGTGCTTGCCTGAGCACAGCCAAGAGCGTGCATGTCCGATGCGCTTCCCGAGCCCCCGCCGTGCAGGCGTGTGCTGTCAAGGAGTGGGGCGAACGGAACGTCGCCCCGACTACTGAAGCAAATAAGTTCCTGATGGCGCTAGAGCACCTGCCGCCCGCGCGCCTGGGCAAGCACAGGCGTAGGCCCCTATCCTAGCCTTAGCCTGGGGCCGCGCACAGCCATGAGCGCGCTGGCGGACATGTCGCTGGAGTACCTGCCGCCCAACCGGCTGGGCAAGCACAGGTTTATGCCCCACCCTAACCCTCTTCCTGGGCCCCGGCGCAGCCACGAGCGAGCTGGCGGACATGTCGCTGGAGTACCTGCCGCCCGGCCAGCTGGGCCTGGCGGAGGCCGACCAGCCGCGGGGCCGCGGGTGGCGCGCGCCGGAGCCGCCGCGGTGGCCGTTTGGCGGCGGGCTCGTGGACTACATGCGCCCGGTGCGGAGCCTGGTTAACGAGCCCGTGTGGTTGTGCAGCCGGCATGCTGATCCTGCCTCTGCGGGAGCTTGGCGGGCGAGCTTGTGGGCTGGACGCGGCTGGATGCGGTCTGTCGGGGATGTATTGATGGTGTGGTGTGCTGGGCTGCCCCGCAGCGCTGTCAGCTGGTCGGCGGGAACAAGACGATGCGCCAGCGGCTGGCGCCCTTGGGAGCGTGCACATGCCGCATGCGTGCACGTGCGCGGCGCATGTGCCACGGCCATGTGCCGCGACGCAGGCGCCGGCAGGCTGCGCGTATGCGGTGTCCCAGCGCGTCACACAGAGCGCCCGGCGCCGCGCCCCGCGCCGACCCAGCGCGCCGCGCCCAGGTCGGCCCGGGTCGTGTACGTGGGCGCGAGCTGGAAGGCGCCGCGTGCGGGCCGACACCTCGACTGTGACCTAACCCTAGAGCGCCGGCGCCCAGGTCGGGCCGGGCGTGTACGTGGGCGCCGGCTGGAAGGCGCCGCGCGCGGGCCGCCACGAGCTGTGCCGCCGCTTCCTGCGCTTCCTGCTCGTGCGGCAGCCGTGAGCGCGCGGGCGGCCGGGCGGCCTGCGGCTCGGCCCTGGAGCTGCGCGCGCGTCCAGGCTGCGCGGCCGGCGCATCGGGCCGGGAGCCCCGGCAACCTGGTCCCTGCGCGCTGTGGGTGCGGCTGCGCTCACGCCCTGCGTGGACCTGCCGCAGGGCGCGGCCTGCCGGGCCGCTGCGAACGTGTGTGGAGTGACACCCTGGAGGCGAGCTGTGTGCGTGGGAGGGAGGCGGGCTTGGGCGCCAGCTGACTGCAGTTTTGCTCGTGTGGGCTGCCAGCAGCTGCGCTGTGTGGCCGGCTCAGCTGCAGCTTGCGAAGTACGCTTACACTGGGTGTGCACGCATACTCGTGTACTATGTACATACTGTACATACTCGTGTACCATGTATGCTGGCAGGACAAGTGTACGTTGGATGCTGGCAGGACATCTTAGACAGGTTACTTTGCAGCACGCGGCCCCATCCACCTGGCCCATATTGTGTGGACTGTGTGTCCTACATGGCTTCATTGGGCTCCCTCTGCAGCGGCAGACAGGACTGCCAAGCCAGGGTGCCCTAGGGCGCCTAAAAGAAAATTGGGTAGCATACCGCTGGCTCATATCAGCTTATGTGCGAGGTGGTCCTGGCATGTCATCTTACATGTTTAGAATTTAGAAGCAAACACGTTTGCAGCACGTATGTGCTGCGCAGTGGCGCCACTCCCTGCGCTCACCTCGACTGGAGCACAACAAAAAGCAAAAAGTTGAGGCACAGCTGCGTTTTGAATTAACCTCAAGAAAACAACAAGAATAGTGACAGCGGTAGCTGCGCGCGACCAACCTCTTTACTTTCAGAGCAGCTGTGACAGACGGTGAGCAGTGACAGGACAGCATCAGGCATCTGAGGTGAAGAAGACTTTGCACGAGGTCCAAGTTGCCCGAAGATGACAGTTCGGAAGGCGCTCCTCATGGTTTTTATCACGATGGTTCACATGAGGACAGCACTCTGCGAGCAAGGTGAGTTACGAACCGAAGTGAGAATGTGTCCATTTGTATACTCTGAAGTATGAGATGCAACCTAAGCTGTCGCTGAAGTTGCTTTGACATGGCAAGAAAGCTCTGAGAACACTCCCCAAGGTCGTACTACCTTCTGACCTGCATGTAGAAAAGGGAGTGCACTAGTGGCATCTAGGGCAACCACGCATGCGTGTGTGGCTGCGCGGTCCTTTTGCATCACTTGTGTTCGTGCAAGACACAGACAGCTGTCTACAGGTCTGCTGTCTTTGGAGCGTTTCGGAGTGTGGCTGCAAAGTATAGAGAAAGTAAGTATGAGGCAGCTCCAGCCTTGGCAGCTTTACTATCAGCTGAGAATAGGTGCTGGCCACCGCAGGCCCAGCACGGCACTCGCGCGGACTGCTGGGCCGTATGCCCAGCGAGGCGGCTGCCGCACTCTTTGGCCGCAGGCTGCTAGATACAGACCCCAAGACAGCGGCGACAGCCCCAGCTGGCCGCCGGCTGCTAGACCATATGCCCAGCAACGCCGCTTCAGCGCCCGCCGGCCGCAAGCTGCTAGACACCGACCCCCGGACTGCGGCCACAGCCCCGACCGGCCGCAGGCTGCTGGACCACATGCCCAGCAACGCCGCTTCAGCGCCCGTTGGCCGCAGGCTGCTGGACCACATGCCCAGCAACGCCGCTTCAGCGCCCGCCGGCCGCAGGCTGCTGGACCACATGCCCAGCAACGCCGCTTCAGCGCCCGCCGGCCGCAGGCTGCTGGACATTGACCCCAGGACTGCAGCGACCGCGCCTGCTGGCCGTAGGCTGTAAAGTTCAGTTGCTGATCCAGCGTCAAGGTATGTTCACCTGCGATATTGATATTCGCCAGTCCTTGTTAATGTACAAGCTTATTCACCGTCATACTTGATGACATGTGCTCTGCTGGTTGCAGCGGTATTTGCTCTGACCAGTACTCCGACGATGCGTCAACGCAAACGTTCTTTTTGGCTCTACAAAGATCGACGCTTCTCTTGGACACAGTGGCGTGGACCAGGCTTGCCAGACAGCATACGTGCATCTGTGTTGTTCTTTGTAAAGTAAGGCGCACTCTGTGGTAAGATTTAGTCGAACATGCATGTACAAAAGCCATCAACCCCGAGTCTGCTTACCTGCAGGAAGCTTAACCTGCATGCATGCGGCACCTTTTTTTTGTCTCTCCTTTTTGGTCATGGATGTCATGTATTGCAAGACGTTGTATGCTAGACAGCTGGAACCTTTTAGATCCAGGCGCACTGTGCTTCACATTCCTGCTCATATTGCTCTGCTGACATCATGGCTGCATGATATGTGGGTGGTGTGGCTGTGTTGGCTGCAGGAGAGGCGCTAATGACAGCTGTGCTGGTTGATTTCAGACTAGATTGTTTCAGGGGCTCTCCTGAGCTCCTTGATGACTAGATTGTTTCAGGGGCTCTCCTGAGCTCCTGAGCTGAGCTCCTGTCCTGAGCTGGGCACTCTCGCTTCTTGATTGTATCTGCAGCACTGTGTGTCAGCCAGCACATGCTTTTTGTCGAGTGGTCCTGAGTGGTTACCATGAATACCCCCTTTCTGTGCAGCAGCAGCACAAGGGGCAGCCCTACAGCGTGAAGGTGCCTGAGACAAGTGTTGCATGGGGCGCATGCACAGCTGCCTGTGTAGCCTGCCTAAGAGGAATATATTGATGATGGTTGCGCGCACATGTTGTAATCGTTGCGCGAAGTCACAACTTCTGTCCACACTGGGCAAGCACAAAAATTCGCAGCGCTGCCCAAGCACTGAACATTGTAGCTCCCACATGCTCACCGCAAGGGTTTAGGAGTGGCACCCAGTGCTTGCGCCTCTGCTGCGTGCCGCCTAGCACTGGCCACACTCCGCCCGCAACGCCCAACGCTCTCAGGTGTACAGAAAGTCCAGATGTGTCACAGCATTGGCCGCGCCCTTTCGGTCCTCAGCCTCTTGCGCATCCCGCACCTTCCTCCGCTCGTACCCTGCTCCACAGCACACACCCCACTTTGACAATTGCTTGCCTGCAAGATCTGTGCATGTGGCCGCAAACGTGCTGCGCATACCACAGGCGCTCGACAAGCTGCGGAGAAGCGCGACGCCCAAGCGAGCAGACGCCGCCGGGTGCGGCAGGCTCGCGGCGGGCGCCAGGCAAGCCCTGTCTGTGCAGCGCAGCAGCAGGAAGGGAGGGGGCCGCGCACGCTCGTCGTCGGTCGGCAGCTCGTGGCGGCAGATGGGGCAGCTGTTGTGCGCCGCCAGCCAGGGCTTCAGGCAGGGCGGGTGGAAGGCGTGGGCGGCGCTGCACGGCATCACTTGCACGCTCATGCCCGCCGCCAGCTCCTCCCTGGGGCCCGCGCGCATGCGCCCGACTCTGAAAGCACCGCGACAAATAAGAGCTACATGGAGTGACGGGGATGCGCGTCTGAGCGTGACAACCTGCATGGCCTGTCGCTGGCCTGTCTCCGCATGCCGCATGCCCAACAGATAAAAACGTGACCTGCAGGTAGTGAACGCTACGGCGCCTCACAGCTCGCCACAGACCGCGCTGCCACCAGTGTCCCGGCCTGCACATCAGGGGCCGCGCTCGCTGTGCCTTCGCACCGGCCAGCGCAGCGCGCCACCGCCGCCCCGCGCCCAGGCGCGTCCGGCGCGGAGCGCGCACCAGGGGCCAGACGCCCGCGGACCAGCAGCAAAGAGAGCACCCCATGAGCTGTCTGACACGTGCCGGACAGCCACCTGAGCCTCCACGGACGGAGCGCAGTCCGGGCGGGGCGGCGGCCTGCCCGGCGCACCGGCACACGCAGCACTCCACGCCCGCGCCGCCCAGCGCGTCCAGGCGCTCAGCGGTCAGGGCCTCCGTGCGCAGCGCGCGCACCGCGAACTTGGCCGCGGGCGGCGGGCCGCCCGGCCTGGCGCCGTCGGCCTCCGCGTCCGCCAGGGACGCCACGATCGCCGCCTCGAGCTCTGCCGCGCGGGCGCGCGCCCGCACACGTGTGAGGGGCCAGGCCGGCAGCACTGCCGACTGGCTTGCTGGAGCTGTTCCATGCGCTGCGCGCGACGCTCAGCGACATAAGCCTCTCTGCGGCCTCGTGCAACACCCCTGCCCAGACCCGTGCGTGCTGCACAGCAGCTGCGGCTCCGGCGCACACGCAGCCTCAGCGGCGCAGTCAGCGCGCTCCGCAACAGGTACAACTACTAGGGGCGTGTGCACCATTCCTTGTATGACCCAGGGGCTTGGGGCCTGCACGCTGGAGCGGGTCTCACCCTGCTCCAGCGCGGCATCAACCGCAGCCAGGTCCACAGGCGCGCTCGCCTCTTCGGCTCGCTCGCCCACGCCTGCGTCGCCGCGCTCCACAGCAGGGCCGTGCAGCGCGGCCAGCGTCAGAAGCTCCTCCAGGCCGCGCCGCCGCGGCGGCAGCTCCACCTGCCGCCGCGCAAAGCACGCCATGCTGTAAGCAGCAAGCCCGCGGCACTCAGGGCGCTGCGCGCGGGTTACCTGCCGACACTGCCGCACCGCCTGCCGGAGCAGCCTGAAGCGAGGGAGAGCGCGGCGGCCACGGGCTCTGCCTGATGGGGCGGGGCGCACCGACGTGAGCTGGCCCTCGAACAGGCCCGGAGCAGCGGGCGCCGGGGCCTCCGCTGCGCCCGCCTCGCTCTCGCTCAGGTGCTCGTCGCAGGCCCGGACGAACGCGAGGTAGCCGCCCTCGCAGGCGCTGCCTGCGCAGCTCCGCGCGGCCTGCGCCGCACGGCCACGCGAGCTGCAGGCGCTGGCCGCCCCGATACGACGGCCTGCTCATCCTTGGAAGTGTTTTACACGCTTCCTGCATGGCAGGACCAGGCCGTGCACAACTTGAAGCAGCACTGAGCAAGTGACCACGGCCAGCAGGCCGCTGCACACCTCAGCAGCGCCGGCGTACAGCTCCCTCCCGGCGCGCCAGAACGCGCGGGAGGAGTAGCGCGTGCGCAGCAGGGTGAAGCTGCGGCCGACGAGCCCCTCGACGGCCGGGTCGCAGGCCACGGCAGGGTCGGCAGCGATGCACGCCTGCAGGTCGCGCAGAGCAGCCTCGAACGTCGCTTTCTTGGCCAGGCGCGCTCGCAGGACCTGGCATTTTGCGGCGTCCATGGACGGTGCTGTCCAAGACTGAGAAGCGATCGCAGCGTCTTCCAATTCTTCCCATCCACCAACAAAGGCATTAGAGACAAGCCCATTATTGAAAAGAGTTTTACCCATGGCAGTGCATGGCAGATGAAATCGTGCCTCTAAGAATTTGCGTGCACAACATGAACCTGCCGATGCTCAATGACTCACAGCACTCAGCATACGCGAAGCAGCAAGCCCCACCTGTGTGTGATGTCCAATTACAGAAGCAGACAGGAGAGCCAGGCAAAACAGCCACAGCCACAGCAACAAGCTTAAATACTATCTGATGCAAGGTCCACAATTGTGACTGGCCGTTTACTTGCGCGCTGCGGAGCGCAGGCGTGCCCCCAGGAACACCCACGCGGAGTCTCAGCAGAAGCATTGCACTGGTTCAGCTTGTCAACAGAGCACGCAATGTGCCTCTGCAGTCCACGAGCTCCCAATCAATGTGTACATGACTGGCTGCTGACCCCATGCAATGCTGGAGAGTGCTGAGAACAAGTGCGCCGCCGCTCTGCTAACATGCAAGCGCCTCCCTCGCCCATGCGAACAGAACCCCCCAACACTCTGCTAATAAGTTGTAGACCAGCCGCGCTGCCGGCCTGCTTGGCTCACGGTGAGCAGCCAGAGCGCTGCTGCAGCGACTGCTGGATAATTTCAGCACCTAGGACAACATGGTTTCTCACCCCTCCACAGCTGACCGTGCCACTGCTCCCGCTCCAAAGCGGTGACACGCCGCTCCGCTACCAGGCGCTCACGACAGAAAGACAATACACAGGCCGCGCCATGCGCAGGGCGGCACGTCAGGTCAGCCGGTAGGGCAGGCCGACCTCCAGCAGCGAGTCCTCTGGGATGCCAAACACGACGTTGGCGTCCTCCGCGAAGAAGTCGCCAATGACCTGGCCGCGCATGCATGGACGCAGTCAGCAGAACACACTTGGTGGCAACACCAACATGTCCCAGTGAGAGCACAACATGCAAATGGCTGCAGCAGGCTGATGGCCACAATCCATGTGACCCTGATAGTGGACTTGCTGATGCAAAAGTCATGCCTGCGCGGGCCCTTGCGGACGGCCCCAGCACAGGCTGCGGCTGTGCCTCGAGAAGCATGGCCCTGCCAAGAGCCACTCCGCTGGGAGTCACCCTCTGAGGGCATGTGCCACAGGGACTCAGGACACCGTTGCTGCAGGCGACTCGGGGCGCGCCTTGAAGGGCAGCTCCAGCAGGTAGCGCTTGGGCAGCAGGTGCAGCGGCGTGTGCTTGCTCAGGCGCGCATACGTGCGGCCCATGACGTAGACGACCGAGCGGTGCAGCCGCGCGTGCTGCACGATGCGCAGCTCGTCCACAAGCAGCGCCACGCGCGGGTACTTGGCGGCCACGTCGCTCGGCAGCTCGGCTGCCGCAGGGCAGGCGTCAGCAGGGCGCAGGCCTGCAAACTGGCAGGCGGCAGATGGCACCATGACAGGTGTCAGTCCGATGGCTGCCACGCTGGCGACTGCTGTGGTGCCACACGCGTGCGTGCTGTGCTCGCCACCATGCTCGCGGCTCAGCTGCCGCTGGGATGCAAGCGTGTGGCCGCAGCAGAGGCGAGCACTTCACACTCCCCTCACCAGGAGGGACACCACAGTCCTGCGCTCGTCTGTGGTGCACAGGACCGGGCTGTGAGTGCGGCCATTCTGGCGGGGCTGTGAGTATGCCATTTAAGGCCTTGTACCTCAGCTTGCAATTGTGCCAGTCCACACACTGGATACTGCTGCTCAAACATAGAGTGTGATCCAAAGGCAAGCACAGCCCCTGGCACTGCGGCTGATAACCGTGCTGCAGCAGAGCACACACGGCGGGGCGGGCGCGCACAGAACTTCTTCGCCGTCTGGTTCAGCTGCGCGGACAGCCCCGCGCCTGGCAGCTCCCCGAGCATGCCGCGCGACGACGCGCTCGAGAGCTGCTGGGCAAACACGCTGTCGGGTATGCGCGGCGCCGACAGCTGCGACTCCGCGCCGCCTGTAGACCGCGTCGACCGCGTGGCTGTGCGTGCAGACACAAACCGTCAGGTGCCCTGCTCATCTCCACGCTTCAGACCGCCAGCTCACATTCGGGACCGCAACCAACAATGACCAGTGCGATTGGAGCACTGCTCTCTACCTCGGGCTGACATCTTGCGCCAGCACTGCATCAACCTGGGGCGCAAGCGATCGGTGGCAAGGCGGCGGCGCGTGCAGCCTGAGCGCGTCTCGGACACTGGCAGAGCCAAAGCAGGTACCAAGGCCCAGGGGAGCAGACGCACCCAGCTCCAGCTCCGCGCGCGCGCTCTTCACATCCGCCAGCGACGCGCCGTCGCCGAGCGGCGCACCGCCGTCGGCCGGCGCGCCGTCCGCGCGCGCGCGCGCAGCCTCCCCTGCGGCGGGCTCGTCGCCCTCCTCCTCCTGGAAGTCGGGCTCCTGGGCGCCGCGCGCCCCAGGGTCTCACACCCTGAGCAGCAGGGTAAGAAAATGCCCACATCTCAGCAGGCCTTCTGCAAGGTGTCAAAGCTTGTGACGCCACAGCAGCAATCTATGTACCTGAGTTGCGGTAGCCAGGCGCAACACAGTCACTCGAGAGCAGCCAGCCCCAGAGGGCCAGCTGGCGCTTGCTTCGCACCCGCGGCGCGCCAGTGCTGTGCCTGCTCGGCGCTGGGCGCGCACCGGCACGGGGAAGATGTTGCTGTCGCCCAGGTCGTGCCGCAGCGCCGGGCTGCACGCGTGGATCTCCTGCAGCTTGTGCAGCAGCAGGCCCTCGATGCGGTCCAGCATGGACTCCACGAACGCGGCGTCCTGGCGCACCGACTCCACATACCCGTACCTGCGCACAGCCCGCCGGCACGTCTGGCCCCGCCGCTCGGATTGATGCGAGTCATTCTAGTACGCGAGTCATCCTAGCACCCCTGCAAGGCACGCTGGCGCCAAGGCCCATACAAGCACACCTGCAACACAAGTCGCAAGCCAACCTGGCCTTTGCTGCGGCTGCATATGTGCACAAGCGGCCGCCTTGGATGGCACCTTGCAAGCTTGAGCAGCGCCCTTGCACTCAGTGCCCCCAAGCTTGCATCTCACCACCCATGTGCACATGCATGAGCTCTGACCAGGACGGGGACGGCAGGCAGGCTCGCGCCGTCGCGTGTATGATGATCCCGCGCATGCTCAGGCACATAAGTCCTTATGCATGTGAATCTCCAGCGGAACGGATTGTCATCAAGACGGCGACCCAGCCGGCGCGCACCGCGCGATCACGTGGTAGAAGCCGCTTACGCCCAGCTGCTCCACCAGCAGGCGCTCGGAGCGGTCCACCTCGGGGATGGGCACGAAGCGGTTGGTCAGGAAGATGTTGACCTCGTAGATGATGGGCATACGCGACACCTGCGCCCCGCCAGTGCCACGCAGGTGAGCGCCGATGCGCCGAGCCGGGCATGTGCGAGGGACGCCGGGGGGAGGCGCTGCAGCACTGCAGTGGGCATGGCTCGCCCCCTGCGTGTGCGCGATTGCTTCACGCATCGCCGGAAACAGCATGCCTTCACGACTACTGCGGCCTTGCACAAAAAGCAGGGGTAAGGCTAGAGCTGGTTCGGCGCACCGTTTGCATCAGCACGGCAGGCACGCCGTGGATGTCGTTGCTATAGTACAGTCCCACGCCTGCACGCAGCCGCCACGCTCGCTAAGTAGCCCTTGGGACAGATACAATGCTGCTGCTGGCACTGCTGTTGCACTGGCCCTACGCCTGCTCGACGGGCACCCTGACAGCTCGGAGCTTCCCTTCGCTGCTCACTCCGTACGCATCCTTCTCAAGCATCTGAAGTTTCTACTACTGCAGGACGCTTGTGCACCCGCCCAGAGCCCAACCGCTCGGCCTGCATGCAATGCCAGCACGCTGCGGGAGCAAGCGGGTCCGCAAACCAAGAGGGCCTCGGGCAGGGCCCTACCGCGGATGCGCTTGAGGTGCGTGCCCTTGTGCTTTATCTTTACCTGCTGCTGCGCGACGGTCATGCTCAGCTGGTGGTGCCCCTGCCGCGGCGCCGCCCCACCCTCAGGACGCAGGCCACAGTCACTTGTGATGTGTGTGTGAAAAGGATGATGAGCCGGTGGATCGTATACTCAAGCATGCAGTATCTGCAGTTAGAGCAAAGACCGATGACGCACAGCCGGATGGAAAGTGCTCCTTCAGACCGCTCACCATACCAGCCTGCTAACAATGCCGTACCAGACCACAGCCAGCGCTCGAAGCTCTGCACACAGCATGCGTGGTGCACAGATGTGCGGCATTCAAAATACGACTCAGCCAGCATCACAAGCAACATACACGCTCTGGCCCAAAGGCTCTGGCCCGAGGGTGCGGAGCTGTGCACGCAAGCGGCGTGCAGCGACTCCAAGCAGCGGGGGCCGGCGGCGCGCCTGCTCGCTCATGCGCAGGAAGCTCTCCAGCGGCACGCTGTGGCTGTCGAAGAACGCGTGCTTGCGCGTGGAGCCCCACTGCCACAGCATCATGATGCACGCGTAGATGGCCGCCATCATCAGCGAGAACCAGCCGCCTGCGGCGCGGCGAGCATGCGCTCTCGCAAACACGGCCTTGAGTGCCTCGCATGACACGCTCTGAACTGCACGCGAGCAGCCAAGGACACCGAGCATGTATCACTGCATGCGTCGATGCAGAGCTCCCACCCATGGCACGACACTGGCGGACTCTGTGAGCCTCACCCGAGCACCAGCGCGCCAGGGAGGAGGCGGGGCGGGGCGCGCCTGTGGGGACCTTGCCGAGCGTGGCGGACCAGTACGTGGCCTCGACCGGCGCGAACAGGATGTAGAAGAGCAGGCAGACCGGCACCGGCAGCTTCCATACGAACAGCATCACCATCGTCAGGAAGTGCGTCGTCAGCAGCATGTCCGCGAGCACGGCGATGCCTGCGCGGACGCGCGGCTGTCAGCTGCTGCGGTGAGGGCATGACGGCTAGGCGGCACTGCACCGCGCCGCTGGCAAAGCCGGCCGGCAAATGCGCATCTGTGGCACGCCTGCCTCTAGAGCCTGGCTCTTGAGCAGTCGTGCTTGACAACTGTAGGTCGGCAGGAACCCCAGGCATATTTCCCAGGACACGATAGCACTACTCATCGCGCAAGCCAAGCAATGCTTTGCCACCACAGCAAGCCACCCAACTCAGTGGGCCGCCGCAAGCACACGCACAAACTGCTCGACACAAGGACAGGCATGTGGTGAAGTGCTTGCACGCGTGGCGCTTGCATATGAGCGAGCAGTGCGTTGGCGCACCATACGCCTGCCCCAGCCTGTTGGACGTCTGGAAAGCCAGGATGATGATGATGCACAGGCACATCAGGAGGTAGTTGACGAACGGGATGTACACCTGTCCGCCGCCCCGACAAGCGCGCTGATGTATGTTTCCTGATGCCTGAGGCACACGCTGGCAAGCAGATCCAGGCAAGCCAGCGCCAGCACACATCCACTGCAGGCCCTGCCGCAAAACTGCGCCCGCACCTGGCCCTTGTGCTCGCGGGAGGTGTGGTAGATGTGGAAGCGCGGGAAGAAGTTCTGCACGATGGCCTGGCTGACAATCTGAAACACCTGCAGCAGCACACACAAGGCGTCAGCGCCGTGGAACAACCGCTCAGGTGCTAGCGCCGCAACACGCGGCGCCCCCTGCACGGTGTGCCTCTACACGGGCGCATGTGTTCTGTCCCACCTGCATGGATCAAGACATGGGGAGTGCTGCAGCTCTGCATCTGCCAGCCACACGGCGGGTCTGCAGCCGGGCAGGGGCAGGGTCGGTGGGAGGGCATGCGCGCCGCCGAGATCAGGGCCTGCGACGCCACGATCGCGGCGAGCGTGGCGATGACGAACATCGGCCAGAACACGCCTCTGCCCCCCGGCAGCGCCTTCCAGAACGTGCTGCTCTGCGGCTGCGAGTCGATGCTGTCCGGCACGCCGACCATGTATGCGCCTGGCCCGCACGCAAGACCATGCAAGCGCATGTCAGCCTGCAGGAGTATGACGCATGGGAGTACCCTACCATGCAAACAGTCTCCATCAGCTGCACCGCACAGGGGTACTGAGGCATTCTACGGCTCTCACGGACGCTTGTCCCAGGGAAGTTGTGGTGGAGCAGTGCCTATTCCTGCCGCGCCACTGTACAGAAATGCATCCTGACATTCCACACGGGATCCAAATTTTTTTTTTCACTCTGCACGCATTCTCACGCATCGGCTGTCAGCTCCTGGCAAAGCCCTGTACAGCCTTCAGCAGGGGCGAAGCTAACACTGCACGCGGCAAGGAGGCAGGGCGAAGAGGTGAAGGGGGCGTTGCGCACCCTGGCCCAGGTACGTCACAATGATGCACGGGTACACCTGCAACGGCCAGCATGTAAGCCTGAAGCCTTTACACAATAATATGATGGACGCACCTGCCACCCTGCTTGTCACACGAGGGGGCCTGTCACACAGGTGGCGCATGCGCTCAGGTCCGCCGCCGCTGTCCTTGCAGCATCACAGCACGGCGCATGTGGGACTGATGGGCTATGTGGGGGTAGGCAGTGCGACGCGCACCAGACACAGCGTGGAAAGCTGCATAGCGTGTCGGTTGAAGTGGCCTAGATCCGCAAAGAGCGCTTCGGCACCTGCCACAAAGTAACAACGTATATGCCTTGCTATCGCGTGTGCGTCAACGAGAGAAGGCATGCAAGCAGCCACCACAGGCGTCACCAACCACACATCCTTGCTGCGACCCTATACGCTACACATGGGAAATCTTGGGGTCTTACTCGTGAGTGCGTCCAGGTGGATTGCGCTCTCACTCGCTGGCTAGCGTCAGCGCCTGGGACCCACGCATGATACGCAGCGCCGCGCTCGCCACAGCCCGCATGCTGGCTCCAGCACATGACAGACACCACATGTCTACCAACATGGTGTGCCGCGCTGGGCGGGGGCGCGCCTGTGATGCAGAGCACCACGCCGCCGAGCTTCACCCAGCCCGCATTGCCGTTCCGCACCAGGAACATGAACCAGAAGGTGGGACTGAAGGCCTTCAGGATGCTCGGCTGCCAGTAGATGATGTTGAACAGCCCGATGCCTGCCGTGCGCAGAGCGCGCGGTGAGCACGGCGCAGGGGCAGTTCCTGGTGCCTTGCTTTTCCCCACCAAGCTGTTGCATTGGCCTGCACATGTCATTGGCGTCGCCCCTACATAAGGACACCAAGCTGAGGTAATCTCAGATTGACCAGATGCTGGCCTTTTTACACATGCACCAACCCTGTGGAGAGCACACCCTGCACTTTAGGCACGGGCAGCAAAGCGCATGCTGCTGATTGGGCCAGAGCCGCCATCAATCCGCGCACCCAGGTTGAAAAATAGCCAGACCATGACGATGGGCGAGAACAGCGAGCCGACAAACTTGGTCCCGAACTGCTGGATCAGGAAGAGCGCGGCGATGATGGCTATTGATATGCCCACAATCTTGGCTGGCGCGCGCGCGCGGCGCCCGGCGCGCGTCAGCAGCGCTGCGGCAGGGAGCAGAGCGGCACTGCTGCAGGCACTCGAGTCTAATAGGCTGAAACGAGGGCCAGGGTGTCACAGCAGAGACAATCCTCTATATCTGTAAAGATGCAGGCGCCACACTCTCCAGCCTCGCAGCGCCTGGCATCAGGTCATGAGGACATCCGGCCCGCACCATCGCCTGGCACAAAGCTGCTGGGGCTGGCCACGGCCAGGCCCTCCACGGCGGACACCACCGACACCGCCGGCGTCAGCACGCCGTCGCCCATGATCATGCCCACGCCCACGACCACCAGCGTGCGGATGACGACCTGCAGCGTCTTGTTCTGCCGCGCCCGGCCGCCCAGTCTTGGTCGCCATACATCGCGCAGTGGTGACGGGACCGAGGCAAGAGGGAGCTTGCTATGCAGCCCGCCGGTCACCTGACAGCAGAGGCTGTGGCCGTGTGGCATCGGCCGTGCAGCTGCCTCCTACTGTCGCTGCAGTAAACGCAATGGGCTGTCACCAGCGGTCACACTCGGAAGGCTTTCTCCCATGCACTGCAAAGACTGCCCAGATGCAGGGGGCGGCGGCAATGCATGAAAGCAACTCTGCTCGTGATGACCAATGCAGCTGCCTCAGCAACGCATGGAAGGTGAAGAGGGTACCCAGATGAGCTAATCAGCTAATCATGAGCTAATGAGACGCATTTATATGAGCTAATCAGACGCAGGCCTTCACACCTGCATCAGCTCACTACGCATGGAGGTATGGCAGCGCGCCTGGATACGAAAAGGCCGCGAATGCTGCAGCCCACCAGTGAGCGAGCACGGACTAGCTCGCACTCTGCCACACGGAACAGACCCTGGTGTCCTCTCTGTCAGAAGCTCACCGAGATGACGCGCTGCCGCCAGTTGGGCGCCTCCGTCTTGGCCGCAGCGGCCGCCGCGGCCACGCGCGCCAGCGTCTCGGTCGTCGGCGCGCCGGCGGGGGCCGTATTGTTGGCAGAGTGCTGGCCCGACCCTGGCGGGGGAGCAGGCGTGAGCGGGCGGCGCGCCCACAGCGCTTGGTAGCGCTTTGGCTGGCAAACAGCCTTGCTTATTGTACGATGGCATGTCAGACGTGACTGATCCTGTGTGCCTGGGGGCGGGAAAGTGAACAAGGTATGTACCGAGGACATCTTGGGAATATTGCGCGAGCCAGGGCATGTGCCCCCAAGCCCCGTCAGAAGTCAACCCAGGCATGACAGCAGCGAGCCAGCACGGCTGCATAGACTATCATGCCCATGACGTAAAAGGAGATGCAATGAAGCCATGTGGCGATGCGTCATGCACGGGTTGCAAGGGCGGCGGACAAAGAGCTAGGCGGGTGCGAGCACGGGGAGCACCAGCGGTGATGTTTGCGCTCATGGGCGGGCGCGAGCCGATCGTCCCGCGGCGTCGCATGCTGCGCGCGGCCCAGCCGAGCGTGGACGTGGGCGAGCCGTGCACCATGCCGGTGCTGTACTGCCTGAGCAGGCGGTCGGAGGCCATGGCCTTGCCGCGCACGCCCAGGCCCGCCTGCCGCTTGAGCAGCGAGTACAGCGCGAACGTGCCGCCTGCGCGCGCACGGCGGTGCGCCTTAGGCGCAGCGCCGGCGTCTGCGGCAGCCTGCACACGCCGGGCGCGCCACTGAAAGGGCTCGGAGCCTGGGCGTGTGCGCATGTGAGGAGAGCAGCAGGTGCTCGGGGTGATGTGCGAGCTGCAGGCAGCGGCTCCCTGGCAAGTACGGTGCGTGACAGGAGGCCTTCAAAGATGAAGTTTCCTGGTGTTGGGTGTGCACACCCTGCCCATTGTCGTCTGCGTGCAGCACAATGAGCGCATACTTGATCACCTGCGCAGCAGCAGGGTGCAGGCGTCACCACAAGGCACATAGACCGCCGCCGCCTTGGTTACTGCCCAAGCAGGCCTGTTCTATCTCTACATTGCATTTCAGTGCACTACCAGCTCATCACATCCTCGTAAGCAGGAAGGCAGCGAAACCCATGCATGACAGAGCGCAGCCGACCGCACACTCAGACCCGGTAGCAGGCACCCGGGGGAGGATGCAGAGGCTGCGCACCACAATCCAGGTGATGGTCCAGATGATCAGGCTCGTCACGCCCACCACGTCCTCGCTTGACGGCCGGGGCTCGTCGCCGTTGGCGTAGAAGGTGGACGACATGACGTACAGGGGGCTGGTGGATATGTCGCCTGCGGCAGCAGCGGCTTAAGGCGCACGAGGCGCAAGCTGACCCACCTGAGGTATGGCTTCAAAACAACTAAGGTAAGGCTTGGAGGAACCTTGGACAGCTATTGAACAGTGACCCTGAGGCAGTATAGAGTGAAATAGCAGCCACTCGGTGTGCAGCTAGGTCCCCCCACAAGCCGCTCGCGCAAGTGCGCCCAAACCGGCAGGTGCAGCAAGTGTGGGGCACACCGTACACCACCCCGATCGCCTGGAAGGCCAGGACGAGCGTAGTCATCCACACGCTCTGCAGCAAAAGAGGACGTCAGTGCAAGAAGCGCAGCGCTGCTACAGCCCTGCTGCTACAACCGCCGCTGTCTGCTTGTGTATTTGAAGGCTGCCGCAGCCTGTGCGAGACAGCCTCTTGCGCTGACACGCGGTGAGCAGCCGGTGCCCAGCACAGCGGGTGCAGCATGCGGAGAGCGTCAAAGCGTGTCCGTGCCTTGGAGCGCTGGTGCGCCCCCTGCTCGTGCAGGTCCGCATCCGTGGTCCACGTGCCGGTCTTGACCTTGTCGATGACGGAGCTCCGCCCGAGCGCCGCAGACTCGGGCGTGCGCTGCAGCGATCCGGCGCCGTCGCTGAGAGCGCGCCTGCTGGAGCGGCTCCAGAGGGCCCACCTCCGCGGCGAGGGTGGAACAGGCACGAGCGGACTGCTGGCAGACTCCACGTCGTTGGCGGTGGGACGCGGGGGCAACCCGCTGCCGCTCGGCGCCTCCGTCTCGACCCCCATCGCAGCTGCAGCTGGCACACACCGTGCAGTGAGCGCCACACTTTGCACTGGCTAACAAACCTCCTGCGTTTACAGACAACAGGTTCCCTCACAGGTGTTTGGCTGGGTAGCTAGTATTCAGTGGTAGCTGCAGAGGCCAAACGAGGTAGAGGCACTGGCACTATCACATATATGGAGCAGTTGGAGCGGGACTGAAGCAAAGGGCATGCCACGTCCATGCAGAGCGCACCCGCGGTGCACCTTGCTTGAGGCACTTTTTATCACGACGACAACAGCGCAAACCTCGTCATCAGATCACTCCGCGTCTGCTGGCCACTAGCTTGTGAGTGGACTGCCGGGCATGACAAGGAATGTAAGCTGAACTGACCGCTTTGCCATCTACCGACTACCTTGCCACAGGCAAGTCGTTTGAACCCTGGGCCCCCAGAGGCCGATGGTTGCTTGGCTTGCTATGTCGCTGTACAGTGGCTCTTTGTTACAACCATCACCGGCTAGCACAGCACTGGACTGTGGGGGTAGGAATAACAGCTTCTGTCAGGCGCTGCCATTCCTGTGCGCGTTGTACGCCCCGCATACAAGCGCAGCATGCTAGTCGAAAAACAGACTCAAAAGGTAGCCTTGTGTGCCAAAATGTCTCGTGAGCCCACAAAAACACGCATTAATGCCACTGCAGACAACCCAGAGGTGCAGGCGTGACACATCCGGATGAACACACTGATTAGAACTTGCAAATGATTGTGCATGCATGTGGACTACAGCACATTACGAACAGGCCAAATAAATGCAAAAGGGTATCTGACAGCAAAACAAATCTGGCAGGAAAATGTGCAGGAGCATGTCCCTCTTTACTGACACGCTCACGGGCACACCGGAGTGGCAGCTCCTACTGGCCGCAGTACAACCACTGCACGAGCAGCCTGTGCATGCACGTCCACTTACGGACTTGCCGGCAAAAGCAAGCAGCAGGCAGAATGATGAGTAGGCACCATCCAAGTGGCGGGTGCACATCGGACAGGGGCTCACCAGGACAGAACCAGGGAGGACTGGCAACGCTCCTGCACCACGCGGCTGTACCTCTGCCCCCGGCGCGCGCGCGCCGGCCGCCTAGTGCAGCCGGTAGGGCAGGCCGACCTCCAGCAGCGCGTCCTCGGGGATGCCGAACACGACGTCCGCGTCCTCGGCGCAGAAGTCGGTCAGCACCTTGAACGGCAGGTCCAGCAGGAAGCGGCGCGGCAGGTGGCGTAGCGCGGGGTCCTTGCCCAGGCGCGCGTGCGTGCGGCCGACCAGGTAGACAACCGCGCGCGTGCGCCGCGCGTGCTGCACCACGCGCAGCTCGTCCGCCAGCAGCGCCACGCGCGGGTGCCGCTCGGCGACCTCGCGCGGCAGCGCGCCTGCGCGGTCGCCGCGCTGTTGGTCGGAGCGTGACGTGCCTCTGTGCAGCGAGAGTAGGTAGGACGGGGCCATGCGCTGATTTGAGGAGGTGCATGTGCAACAACATGTCTGGATGCAGATTCATCACATGCTTTGTCACATCAGCCATCCCCGACCTTGCGCGTCTGTCTGAAGGATGGGCAAGGCGGCCCTCGCGCACCAAAATTCTCCAGCGTCTCCTGCAGGCGGGTGAGCAGCATGGGGTCGCGCTCGCTCTCGGCCTCCGCGGTCTCAAAGAACACGCTGCCGCGCGCGTCGGCCGACCGCGCCGGCTCGTGCGCAGGCGGCGCGGGCGGCGCGGCTGCCTCGAGCGCGCGCGGCGCCTCCACATCGCCCCCAGACGTGCCGCCAGCTGTTGCAGCAGCTGCGCAGTCATCCTGCACGTGACTTGCTGCACGATGACAGCACCTAGCTGCAATGAAAAGCTCCACTCTCTTGTGGCTCTCACCACGTGATAGAAAAGGCAGTAGGTTACGAGTGAGCAGTGAGGCAGTGCTGGAGTCACTGCGGGCAGCGGGGGCACACTGAGCTCCACCTCGGCGAGCTCAGAGCCGTTGGACACTGGCGGCTTCTCCTGAAAGTCTTGCTCCTGTGGACCAGCAACCCTTGCACTATACCCCGAACGCTGGCACACCTGAAATTGACTCCAACAAGCACCGTGGTCCAACAACAGTGTTCAGGCCTGTCTGCACTATTTCTACTGCCACATGACAGGTGTGCACCAGGCGCCTCTGGCGTCACGCGCAGGCCAGGCAGTCTACTTTGTAGAACGACCCGTGATGTTATAACAAACGCACCCGCTCTCTCCATGCACAGCTGGCCGACAAGCGCAGGCACGCCGACTTATCGCAGGACATGCACGCGCACCGGGACAGGAAAGATGTCTCGGAAGCCGAGGTCGGCGCGCAGCGCGGCGCTGTCTGCCAGCCGCGCCTGCAGCGACTTGAGCAGCAGCCCGGTCAGACGGTCAAGGAGCGCCGCAATGAAGTGCTCGCCCTGCCGGATGCGCTCCACATAGCCATACCTGCATGCATGCGCATGGTTACATAGTCACACCTGCGTGCGTGAGCACTTGCTACCTCTTCCTGGCACCCTGCAACATGCGCCCCGAGCACCCTGCAACATGCGCCCCGAGCGTCTCCTTACCAAGCTGCAACGCAGCCTGTCTACCACGTACCTGAGTTACACAGCGCGCATGCTGACAGCAACGGTGGACACTAGAAGTTAAGCCGCAGTCTATCTTATGCTAGCATGACCTAGCATGACCTCGCTCTTGTAAGTCGCTCTTGAAAGTCTGACTGGAAGCAGACCTCGCGATCACATGGTAGAAGCCGGACGCCTCCAGCTGCTCGACGAGCAGCCGCTCACGTGGCAGCACCTCTGGAATGGGGACGTTTCGATTCGTCAAGACAATGTTGACCTCATACAGCATGGGCAGCCGCGTCACCTGCACACAGACAGCGTGCAGGCTTACAGTAGTGCATAAGAGAGACTCTAGCACGGCCAAGGGACGCATGTTAACCTTGTGCAGCAGGGCGAAGCACAGGCTGTTTGTCGCCAGGGGCATGCAGCAGCACACAGCATTTCGCAGACGAACGTCATGGAAGCGGGAGCACGCACGGACTGAAGCATCACAGGCGGCATGCCCCGGATCTCGTTGCTGTAGTACACCCCAACACCTGCATGCGCAGAGGTCAGCTCTGCTTGAATTTCAAGATACTGATCTCCACAGCTGCCTCCGGTGTGACATTGCATCTGCATTTCAAGATAGCTTGCAGTGACAGATCGCACCCCGCGCGCGCTTGATGCTCGACCCGGACGCACTGAGCTGCACCTTCTGCTGCGCGATGGTCATCGACAGCTGGTTGTCCGAGGCCTGCCCCAGCTTCAGGAAGCTTCCCAGCGGCACCGTCATGCGGCGGAAGAAGGCCCGCTTCTTGCTGTTGCCCCAGAACCAGAGCAGCATGAGCGAGGCGTTGACGAAAGCCAGGCACAGCGTGAACCAACCGCCTGCGCGTGCACAGCTCGGGCGTGTAAGCCGCTGCACGCAAGGAATGAAAAATAACCTCATTGCAACATGTATAAGTACTGCAGTAAAGCCAAGCCATTGCTTCTGCTGTCAGACGCTTGAAGGCAACAAACAGCGCGGCGCAGCGGGCCACACCGTTGGGGATCTTGATGAGGGTTGAGCTCCAGAAAGTGGCCTCAATGGGAGCAAATGCGATGTAAAACAGCGCGCAGACCCACAGCGGCAGCTTCCAGACAGTGAGCAGCACCAGCGTCATGAAGTGCGTTGTGAGCAGCATATCTGCCAGCACCGCCACGCCTGCCAAAGCATGTGATACATTCATGTATATCATGCTGCGGTGGTAGCCGCACACAGCGCTTGCTCCGCTACACTTGCACATGACAGCATGTCACATGCACCGGCCATGCTCACGGAAGCTCATAGGTGTGAAGTCATGTCCGCACCATAGGCTGCACCCAGGCGGTCTGATGTCTGAAAGATGCAGATGACCACCAGGCAGAGCGCATACAGCGCGTAATTGACAAAGGGTATGTACACCTGCACACAATCCGAGTACATCAGTCAAGCGCATTTCCCTGCGGCTAGACGTCCCAGAGAGCATGGCGAGTCTGCAGGTATCAAGCGGCTGCATCGCACATAGCGATTTCCCGCGTCTGTACAGGCGGGGCTTTGCACCTGGCCCTTGTGCTCGCGCGACTTGTGGTACACGTGGAAGCGCGGGAAGAAGCCCTGCGCGATGGCCTGATACGTGATTTGGAAGACCGCGGAGATGAGCGCCTGCGACGCCACTATCGCCGCGAGGAGCGCCACGATGAACATCGGCCAGAACAGGCCGGGACCGCCCGGCAGCGACCTCCAGAACGTGCCGTTGTGCGGCTGCGGGTCCACGCTCGCCGGCACGCCGATGATGTATGCGCCTGCCCAGAGGCACAATCAAGTTCACGTGCTGTGACCAGCTTGCAGGGTGGCACCCAGAGTGCGCATTGGCGGATGTCTTGCAGCAGCGCACGCATCAGACTCAAGGTTGTGACACCCCTGCAACGGACTGCGCTGGACAGGCGTCTGTGTGCATGCATGTCGGGGTCACGGTAACCCAGGGACTGTGCATGGACACGGGATCAGACCGTGATCTGTGGATGAGCACAGAAACGTACAGCACATTATGTGCAGCTGCACAGGGCGCTCGGCATGCGCACCTTGGCCGATGTAGGCGGCGAGGACGCAGGGGTAGACCATGGTCATGGTGCTGATCTGCATGGACGTCCGGTCGAAGTGGCCCAGGTCCGCAAAGAGAGCCTCCGCGCCTGCAGCCGCCGAGCGAGGTCACTTCACGGCGAAATGGAACACCTGGGGCTAGGCCATGGCAAATCATGCTTGTGGACGTCACGCAGTTAGGTCGCAGAGCAGCGCCTGATGCGCCTTGTGCTTGCTTTTGCTCTGCGATGCACGCCTGTGATGCAGAGCACGAGTGAGCCGAGCAGCCGCCAGCCGTCCTGGCCCTCGCGCACCAAGAACATGATCCAATAGTGCGGGCTGATCGCGCGCAGGACGGTCCAGTCCCAGCGCACTATGTTGTAGATGCCAATGCCTGCGTCGACACGTCTTCAATAATAAGTGCCCTCTTTATCTCAAAGCCTGTGCCTGCCCACAGGGCGCTGTCAGTAGAAACAAGAACACAGACCACTGCAGAAGGTAGGGGGTGAGACCGCGGGCTCCCACCACAGATGGAGGCGAGCCATGTCAGGATGATCGGGGAGAAGAGGTAGCCGATGGCGCCCGTGCCAAACTGCTGCATCAGGAACAGGATGGTGATGACGCCGCATGCGAGGCCGACGATGAGCGCTGCGCGCGCTCGGGAGGAAGGCTTGGCGGCCAGAGTGAGGAGACATGCGGCCCCCTGCGGGGCTGAGACAGGGCACTGACAGAGCGGCGTGTGCAGGCGTGCTTCCGCTCCGCGCAGTGCGCAAGCGCTCAGGAGCGCGGGGGTTGACTTTGTCGCCGCGGAGCAGGGAGCAGGGCTTGGCGGGGCGCACGCGTGCCCTTCTGCACGCTGGGGATGGCCACAGACAGGCCCTCCACGGCCGACAGCACGGACACGGAGGGCGTCAGGATGCCGTCGCCCAGGATCATGCCCACGCCCACCACGACGAGCGTGCGGATGACGTTCTGCATGTGCGTGTTCTGCGCGGAGAGGGGACGCCCCCGCATGTCAGGCGACCAAGGCGTGAAAGTGGTGGTTGTGGACGAGCACGCGCGACCAGTGCCCCACACCCGCATGAAACAGTAACGCTCCCGCGGCCCCTTTCTAGGCTCCTATAATAGAATGATAGGAGTCCTATTGCACACCCCGCAAGAGCGCAGCGGCGCACCGATATGAGGCGCTGGCGCCAGTCATGCGCAGCGCGGCCCTCGCCGCCCGGCGCTGCGGCCGCATGCCTGCCGGCCGCGCCCTGCTCGGGGCCCGGCTGGCCGCGGCCGCTGCCCGCGCGGCGCCGCAGCGAGCGCGGGGAGGCCGCGGCCGCGCCCGTGCGCACGGGGCCGGTGCTGTACTGGTGCAGCAGGCGGTCCTGCGCCGCCGACCCGTCGCCCTTCCCCAGCGCGCCCTGGCGCTTGAGCAGCGAGAAGAGCGCGAACGCGCCGCCTGCCGCCCGGCTGCACAACCCGTCACCGGCGGCCTGGCGCATGGCCATGCTTGACGCGGCTCGGCGCGGGATTTGCTGGTGCTGCTTTGAGGGCTTTTGTGCTGCGCAAGCGCGTTGCCTGGCCTGAGTCAACTTGTGAGGATGCACAAACGCCCTCTCAACAGGACAGGGCCGCCGCACCCTGGCCATTATCGTCGGCGTGCAGCACAATGAAGGAGTACTTGACCACCTGTGCCAAGTGCGCGCAGGCCTTGGCTTGTATTCAGGACGTAATCAAAGCGTGTCCAGAGTATACGTGGAGCTCAGGGGCGCACCAGCAGCCATGTCAAAACCCATATGACCAAGCTGGTGGCGCCCAGCACTGAGTCCGTGTCGGGCTTTGGTGCGCCGTCAGAGGGGTAGAAAGTGGTGGAGTAGACGTATAGGGGGCTGGTGCCAATGTCGCCTGCGTACCAGCCAATCCCCCTTTGCTTGTTGGGCTGTGCCAGGGGCGACCCGGGACAAGCTGACGTGCTGCAGGCAAGCCCCTCTGTGTGCAAGCAGCCTGCAGCCCAGTTGCACACGGAGAGGGTTGGATAGACTGTGCAGGTTGCTCCTGCGGCACTGATGCTAATTGCTGAGGTGTCTGGTGCCAGACGCTGTAGTGCCCAGAAGCAGTGTCATGCAATATGCATATCAAGCTGCGCGGCATGCCAGCGAGCGGGCCAGCGAAGCATCACCTGGACCCAGAGACTTGCAGGGAGACTGACAGAGGCCCAGGCACAGCTGAAACACAGGGCCGCGCACCATACACCACGCCGACGGCAGAGATAGCCAGGCGCATCGTTGCAAGGAACTTCCCCTGCACCCGAGCAACGCACGACTACTAATTGCACAGCCGCTGCGGGCGCTTCCTGCGCATCTGAACATGCCTGAACACGCCAGCCCCCTGCTTGCTTCCGCCCAATTTCCACACCTTTTGCTTGTGACGCTGGCGCGCCGTGAGGTCTGCATCAGTGGACCAGGTGCGCGACACGACGTGATCGAGCACGCGGCCTTGCGCCGGCGCGCGCATGCCGCCAACCTCCCGCGCGCCCCAGCTTCGTGAGGAGGCAGGCGCGGCTTGTGAGGGGCCCGCCCCGTCCTCTGTCTCCTGCAGTCCAAAGGCGGAGTGCGGCACCATGCTGCCGCCGGAGTGTGCGCGTGCGTCAACCCGTCTGCCTACGCCCTTGCCAAAGCTTCCAGATACCTTGGCACACAGTGCTGTTCCTGCTGCCAGGCACAGGCCATTTGCTGCGACGGTGGTCGAGTTTAGTCTGAGTTGTGAGTATGAGTTGTAATTACGGATCAGCCAACTGGCTGTAACGGGGCTGTAACAGGCTGAGAAGCTGAACTCAAAATCGAAGGGCTGGAGGGTTGTACACATAAAAACAAAACATGTTCATCTTGAACATGAGCTAGAGAGTAGACCTCTGCAAACATGCAGATACAACAATGGGCACACTTTGCATGTCATGAGCTTGCGCCACATGCAAGTCAATCTCACACTGCGCATGTTTGAGGGTTGCCACACCAGCGTTGCAGGGACACAATCTCTCCGGACTTCTCCAGCGCTTACAACCAGCCACATGTCATTTTTGGAGCGGTTCCAGCAAAACATGCGCAATGCTCATTCTCATGTGCACAGCGGATGGGGCAGCTAGTATTCGACGCTCAGCCACGGTGCCCCAGGGCTCCATGCTTCTAGCGCAGTTCACGGTACACTGTTTACATAAGCAGGGCGTTCCAGACAAGTTTGGCAAGATGGGGTGAGGCTGGACAATGCACTTGGCTCACTTGCATAAAAAAGCAAGCAAAAACGCTGTGCGTGACAACCAGGTGAGCACACGTTGTCATCCACACCCCCTGACAGGCACCTACTTACCTGACAGCGCCTGAATCACCGCCTGCAGCTTTGCTATCTCCTCATCCTTGGACAGGAGCTCCGTGTAGTGCATGCGGAACACCACTGCGAGCGGCGGCAGCACTGTCAGGCGATGCCTCGCGACCTCACAGGCTGGAGAGGCATGTGCTCTTCATGTACATGCATCTCCCGACCACAGGTGGCACGCCCAGGCGTGTCGCACGCCAGCAGCCTGCCCCACCCAGGCGAGGGCAGCTCACTCAGAGCGCACAGCAAGCACGGCCGCGCACCAGAGTTGTTCTCGAGCTCGTGCTGCAGGTCTGCGGCGCGCCGCTCCGCCACCCGGGCGGCCGCCTGCTGCCGCGCCAGCGCCGCGCTCGTCTCCTCCAGCTCGGCCTCCAGCGCGGCCACGCGCTGCGCCTGGGCCTGCACAGGCGGCAGTGGACCAGCGCCGTTGGCCACGGCTTTCAGGGCGGCCGAGCTGCACTTTGGAGTCCGTCTTCAAGCAAGTGGCAAAGCAGGAGTGCACGGGCAAGAGGAGCAAGCCACTGTGCCAGGCTCAGGGACACTTCAGCAACGCCACCACGCTGGGCTGCTTGTCCGCCGAAGGAGGCTCTGTGCTCCACGTCTATGCGCCGGCCTGTCAGAGCGTCCACACCTGGAGCTGGCGTGCGTACTGCGCGACCGGCGCGACCTGCCGGAACGCGTCCTCGTCAAGGTACACGGCATCGTCGATCGCTTTGGCAATCACGTCGAGCGCCACGCGTGCGTCCTCCAAGTTGCCGAGCGCCGCGTCCCAGCGCCCCATTGCCTCAGCGGCCGCGCCCTCGCCGGGCGGCGCGGCGGACGAGCGAGCAATAAGGTGCGCATCCTGCGCAAAGTCGGCGGGCTGCACGCTGGCCCGCCGCTGCCCGTCCGCCTGGGCAGGCGTGAGCGGCTTCCGCTGCGGCGCGAGCTGCTGTCTCCTGGCGTGTGCTGCCCGTGCGCCCTGGCTAGACATCAAGCAGCACCGGCAGGCGTGCGCTTGCCGGGCGGCCCCTGCCCTGCATCACGGCTGGCTTGCTCCTCCCTGGGTTGCTCCTCTCCGCCCTTCACTTCCAAGTGTGAAGAGATCCTGCTCTCTCGTGCTAAACGTCCGAGACATGTATATGGCATAAATGAACAAGTCTTAGTACAGCTTTCCCAAAGTCTTTAGGTGACCATGCAAGGTCTTGCCTGTTTGACAGGTATGCAGTATCAATCCTGGGTGCTCAGGAGCTGGGCTTGCAGCTCCTGGTGTTGTGGTGACTGCATGTGGTGCGCTGAGCGGATTCGCTGCATGGTGAGCTCGTGCCAGAGAAAGGGACTTTGGGACAAGCCAGTCCTGTGGGAGCTTGGGCAGCTGTCACACTCTGATCACTGGCGCATTCCTTATGCTCCCCGCAACACCACTTTAAGCCGGACGTAACAACACGCCCTTGGCGTCTGGGACAGAAAACGCCAAAGTCACAACAAGCAGTGCCGAGTGCTGACCATGACCATGAGCAGCAAATGACACCACACATGCTATTCACCCACCGAACATGCCCAGGACATTTGCTAAATGGACAGCAGAAAGCACATAACTGGGCCATGCCACGAAACATACGTTCCCTGCAGCAGAGCAGCACACCGGCGCCCAACCCACATGCATGCACAGCCACCAGGAAGAGCTGCAGACCCAGCAGCCACATCATGCAACCTGCGCTCGCGCAACCCCCTGCAACAAGTATACTATGCGCGCGCGGACACCAGGAATTCCCGCACATTCTGGAAGAGGCGCAGCCAGGGCCCCGGTCCGTCCGGCGCGATCCCCGCGTCCGCGGGCGCCCAGGGCTGCTGCCAGCCCAGGAAGCAGCGCTCCGGGTGCGGCATGATGGCCAGGTGCCGCCCGCACGGCGATGTCAGCGCGGCGATGCCGGCGGGCGAGCCGTTGGGGTTGGCAGGGTACGCCTCCGTCGCCGCGCCGCCCGCGTCGCAGTACCTGACGCCGCCCCGGGAGGCCTTGTTGGTTAGGTTTGGGGTTAGGTTTTCGCGAGGCCCTACCTTGACGCGGACGCAGGCGCGGCAGGCGCCTGCGAGCCTGCGCCCGACCCTGCACGCTGCTCCAGCCCGCTGCAGCAGGGCTCAGCGACCCCAGGTGGTGCCGGGGCCTGGGGCAGCAGGGAAGACAGCCCGATCGCGCGCCGAGGGCGTGCTCCGGTGCAGCGCGCGCCCAGAGCCGCGCCCCGGGGGCACCTGATGGGCGCCAGGCCGTCGGCGAGCACGGCGTCCAGCACGGCGGGGTCCGGGAAGATGGCGCGGCCCTCGCCGTGCGCGCACCAGATGCCCATCCGCGCGCCCGCCATGCCCTGCCCGGGCGCGCGGGCGGTGTCAGCGCCGCGCGGCCGCCCCGCCGGCACGCCGCTGCTGAGACGCGGCGGGCTGGGTCCGAGGGCAGGCTCGCAGGTGACCGCGGAGACCCAGATGTTGACGCGCACTCTAGCAGCCACAGCGGCGCAACAACTGGGCCTCTATCCCAATGGCGAACTTACACGCTCACGCACTGGCAGCAAATAATTCACGCTTTAGTGCGTGCGCAGGGATGCCGTGCACAGCAGACGGGCGCATTGGCTGCACGCTTGCACTGACGGCGCCGGTGACGCTCGCACATAAAAGGGAGAGCCTTGCGATCACAGCACACCCGGGCAGATGGACTGCCCGCTGCTTGGTCCGGGGCCGCGGGCGACAGCGCGCGCCTTGAGCAGCACGGACGGCGACTCCTCCACACGCACGGTCGCCCAGCGGCTCTCGAAACGGCCGCTGGCGTTGTGCACGAAGCGCGGCTGGGCCGCGTCCGGCAGGTCGCCCAGCGCGCCGCCGGGCACCCAGCCCAGCAGCGCCATGAGCTGCGCGCCGTTGCAGACGCCGAGCGAGAACGTGTCCGGGCGCGCTCGGAACGCGGCAAACTGCGCCCACAGGCGCCCGTTGCGCCGCACGGCGCCCGCCCAGCCCTTGGCGCTGTCCAGCACGTCCGCATAGCTGAAGCCGCCGACGGCGACCAGGCCGGCAAAGCCCTCCAGGGTAATGGCCCCGCCCAGCAGGTCCGCCATGGCCACGTCCCAGGGCTCCAGGCCGGCCGCGTGCAGCGCGGCAGCCATCTCGCGGTCGCCGTTGCTGCCCTCCTCGCGCAGCACGGCCACGCGCGGGCGGCCGCCGGCCGCCAGCGCGTCGGCCGGCGTCCAGGCCGGCGTCCACGGCAGCGCCCACCTGGCGCGCGCGCCGGCGGCGTCAGGGCAGCCGGCGGCGGCAGGGGCGGCCGGGCAGCACTTGGTGCGGCGGAGGCAGCTGGTCCGCGGGGTGCGGCGCCGCCGCCGCCGTGCCACCCCGCGCGGCACAACCGCGCGACGCCGCCGCTGGCGCGCCGCCGCCGGCTCCGCGGCCCTCGAGCAGGGCGCCCAGGGCAGCGCCCGCCCGGGCGCGCCGGCGGCCGCCGCTATCTCCCCGGCAGGCCCCGCAGCCCAGCCGTGACCTCACCCGGCGCCTGCCGCGAGCCCAAGCGAAGATGCGCGTTTCCGGCCGGCAGCGCAGGCCCCACTGACTTCAACGCGGCGCGCCTGGGCGCGGCGCGGCCCGCCAGGCCGCGCTGCTCTGCGTCCACGCACTCGGCGGCCGCCTGCAGGCGCTCCAGCCGGAAGCCCGTCGCCTCCCAGGCGTCGCGCAGGTCCGCGGTGCCGCCCGCCAGCGCGGGCGCGCCGCCCTCGCCGACGCCGACGGCCACGCGCGGCTCCGCCAGCACCGACCCGACCACGCTGGCCGCCACGCCGGCCGCCGCGTACGCGTCCAGCACGGCGCCGACGTCGCTGAGCGCCACCTGCGCGCGGCGCGGCGCGCGCGCGCCGGGGTTGGTCCAGCTAGACATGCTTAAATTGCCACCGCAAGAGGGTCGGGCGGGCTGAAGCGGACACTCGGGCAGGGCTGGGCGCAGCGCCGGCACTCGCCATACTCCTGCGCGCGGCTACGCACAGCTCCTGCGCGCCGCTGCATGCCGCCTCCACCACGCATGCATCGATGCCAGCGGCATGAGGTGTCATGTCTCGAGCGCGGTCGAAGGCGCTGAGGGCAGCGCGCTGGACAGGCAAGCAGCGCACAGGCGCGCCCACGCGCCGCACCTCGAGCAGCAGCCCCGGCTCCTCGGCGAAGAGCGCCGCCATCGCGCCGCCGGCGGGCGGCTCCGGCAGCTCCACCTCGAGGCCGCAGTTGCCGGCGAAGGCCATCTCCAGCAGCGCCACGGCGACGCCGCCGTCGCTGACGTCGTGCCCGGCGCTGATGCGGCGCTGCCGCAGCAGCGCCTGCGTCGCGGTCCACATGCCGCGCAGCGCCGCGGGCGCCACATCCGGCACCTCGTCGCCGACCTGCGCGCCGCGGGTCGGGGCAGTCTTGTTACCGCCAACGGTTGCCGCTGTTCGAAAACGATACGACGGCCCCGCTTGCATGACTGCGCTATGCGGAGACGCAGTCAGACACGCCGGTGCAAGATGGGTACATCGACCTTCCTTGCGACAATGAGCAGCGCACGCAGGCTGCATCGCAGCGCACCACCAGGTCTCGCCAGGTGGAGGCGCAGCTGGCGCAGGGGGCCGCGCGCCTGGCCGTAGGCGTGCGCGAGCGCGGAGCCGCCCAGCCGGCGGCGTCCGCCGGTCAGGTCGACATGCACCAGGCGCCCCGCGCCCGGCAGCTTGAGGTCGGGTGTGACCGTCAGCGTGATGTCCGGGCACGCCACGTACGCCGACACCACCAGGTTCCCGGGCGCCTGCGCGCCAGGCCGCGCCGGCCCGGCGTGAGGGCGCGCGGCCTCCCCCAGGCCCCTCGGCGCTGCCCGGCGCCTGGGCCAACCAGGCGCAGCTGTGCCACAGGCTGCGGCTGCGTCACACGTGAATGAGGGTGTGCAGCGAGGGGGGGAACAGGGTCGCCGCCACACCCTGCACGTCGCCCAGGGCTTTGCAAGCGGCCGCGACTCGCGATGGACGGCAGCACACTCCCTGTCGCCCTGGCAGGCACTGACCAGCAGAACCTGAGGGTGGTGCAGCGCAGCGCAGCCACCGTGTTGCATGCGCAGGTGGCCATGAGCAGCATGACGCAAGGGCTAGGCCAGGGTTCTGAAGGGTCCAGGGCACCTTGACGGTCTCGCCGCCGGCGGCCGCGGCCATGGACAGCGAGTCCTTGCCGCCGTCGCAGGCGAGGCCGAGCTCGAGCATGGCGTCACGCAGCGCGGCCGCCGCATCGTACATGGCGGCGCCCTCTGCGTCCATCTTGGCCGCGTACATCCAGTTGACGGACGCCTTGACGTCGGCCAGGCCGCTCGCGGCCGCCCACACCAGGTTGGTCAGCGCCTCGGCCAGCGCCAGCCGTGCCATCGCCGCCGGGTCCACCAGGCCCTGCGCGCCGCCGGGGCGGCCTTCATTCTCTTGTTCTCCTTCCCCTGTGCACCGCCGGGTCGTCCAGGCCCTGCGCGCCGCCAGGGCTTCCCTCATCTTTTTCTTCTCCTCCACCCGTGCACCGCCGGGGCCTCTTTCGCCATCTTCTCCTCCTTCACCCATGCACCCAACATACCGAGCGGCTCGAGCAGCCCCGAGCAGCCTCGGGCAGCCTCGAGTGGCCGGCCACCCTGCCGCCAGGCCCAGGAGTGTGCAACAGGTGTCAACAGATGTCTCCGGGCGGGCGGCAGCGCTCTCGCAGCCGCTGCAGCCACGCAGCCCTGCATGCATACAGCCCACTGTCAACAGCCGCCGGCCGTGCAAGCGCACCTTGAGCGGCTGCTCGCCGATGGCGGTCGCGGCGCCGGTCAGCCCTGTGTGCGCCTGCGCCATCACAGCCACGTCCGCCACCGGCAGCTGCAGCGGGCCGCAGCACTGCTGCTGCGCGACCAGGCCTGCGCGGACCGCGCGCGCGCCGCGTCAGGCCACGCGCGGCCTGCCCTGTCAAGGACCCTTCCACCATAGTCAAACCATCAGTGCTGCGCCCTCGGCTCCGATGCGGCTCCTATCTGCTTGCCTCCAACAATCTCTGCCATCTCACCTGTGGCGCACCAGGCACGCAGCAGCGCGATGCACACCGCAAGACGCGCCGACCCACGGCCTGGCGCGCCGTCATTCCCGTATATGACACCCGCTTATGCCACACAGCCTGCAAAGCAACGCCGCCCGCTCCCCGCTCCACGACGGGCGCGGGCAGCGCAGCGCCGCACCTGTGACAGAGCGGTCCGCCTTGGTGGTCAGGAAGCGCTTGGAGCCGACCGCGGGCAACGCCAGCACGCGCGCGAGCGCCGCCTGCGCGCTCTCGCCGTCCGGCAGCGCCAGCGGACGCGTCGGCTCGCGCGCGCGCGCGAACTCGAACGTCTTCTGCGGCATATCGCCCAGCACCTGACCGGCGCCGCGCGCTCAGCGCGTGCGCCTTACCCCCACCCGCACTCTCGATCCATCACAGGATGCGCTGCAGCTGGGAGTGCGAGCGCGTGCGGCTAGGCGGCATGGCCAGCAGCCCGCAGCGGCCCCTGCGTGCCCACAACACGCGGGCCACGGACGGCGCCCTCGAGGCGCCGCGAGTGCGGACCGCACCCGTTGTGCCCAGGCGCTCTCCTCGGACACCGCTGCGGCGAATCTGTCTAGGTCTAGGTTTATAGGGTCAGGGCGGGGAACGCGCCTTCTCCAGGTCCAGGTCCACGGGCGCCGGCGACCCGGGCGGCGCCTCGCGGTCCACCAGTGTGACGCGCCCGCTGCCGTCAATGCTGCCGATCACCTGCCGGCGGTCGCGCCGGCGCGGTCAGCGCGCGCGCGGCCGCATGCGCTGCGCAGCGGCCGCTAGTCAAGTGCGAGAGGGCGCGGCCAGCATGGCCGGCGCGCGCTGCTGCACGCGCTGTGCAGCGGCCACCAGTCAGCGGCCGGCGTGCGCGCATGGCAAGGTCAGTGCCCGCGCTGCATGCGTCCGTGCAGGTATGGAAAAGGGCGTCCGGGTATGTGTTCGCGAACCCCTGCCCATGCACCAGAGAGTCAGCCAGATGCAGCGCATGCAGGCCGCAAGAGCCCTGTTACGAACACCAGCCTCCCGCACCGTGCTCAAGCACTGCTTAAGCGGGCACAAGCAGCACATGCCTGAGCTCCGCGCTCCAGTCCGCTGCAGCGACAAAACGTCAAGCCACCGCCGGCGCGAGCTGCAATCCGTCAGCGTCTTTGCCAGGATACCCGTGCATCGAAGAGGCTCGCGGCCATGCAGCGGATGCCCGAGGCGCGCCTGCATGATGGCTCGCTCGCGCGCGCAGATGCGCTCGAGCAGGCCGCGGTCGCCGGGGCGGATGAGCAGGCAGTCGTTCTCCTGGTACTCGGCGCCCCAGATCTCCAGCACGCTCATGGTCTCGTCGCCCAGCCGGATCGCGCGCACGTCGATCTGGGCGCCCAGCGGGTAGATGATCTCCTTCACCTGCGCGCGCCGCGCGCGTCCTGGGCCGCGGCGCGCTGCATAAATACCCTACCCTACCCTACCCTTCACCATGTCGTGACCAGTGCCGCCAGACGCGCCACCCCCGGTCACCAGTGCCTGCATCCTGTCCGGCCGGCTTGCAGCGTGCTCAGCGTGCACGACGTCACGCGAGGTGGAAGCGCCGTCCTGGGGCGCGGCCCAGGACGGCGGGCGCTGCCGTCCGCGTCAGGCGCGCGACCTGACCCGCCCGCTCCTTTCAATGCGTGCAAGGCCACGAGCCCAGCACGAAGGGGTGCAGGGAGCCCGCGCCGACCCAACCCAGTAACACGAGCGTCCGCGCGGGCCGCCCGGCGCGCGCGCGCGGGGACGCGCCACGTTGCAGTTGCCGCCGGCGCCCTGGTCGTGGATCTGGCGGATGGGGTTGTCAGGGCCCAGCTCCACGCACGCGCGCACCACGCGCCACAGCTTCTGCGCCATCTCCGCATCGCCGCGCTGCAGGCGCGCAGCCAGCGCGCGCAGTCAGCGCCCCCGTCGGCCCTCTGCAACCCGCGACCGACACCCGCGACTCGGCGGCGGTCCAGCACGAGGCCCGAGCTGGGCCTGCATGCACCCCACAGGGCGCGCCGCACGCCTTGTCCTCGCTCGCCGCACCATGCACGTCCGCGCGGCACGCCCACAACTCGCACACCCTGCCGAGTGCTCCGCGGCTTCAGGCGCATGCCCGCACAGCATCACAGCCGCGTCGGGCAGAGGGGCCCGGCTGCACACGCCGCCCTCCAGCAGCGCCGCTCACCGTTTGCGCTGGCAGCTCAATACTTGGCCGCCGCACGGGCGCACAAGGTCGGAGCGGGCGCCTAAGGCCGGCGCGCGCGCCTGCACGGCATTGAAGTCGAGCTCGGCCGCGTTGGAGCCGGAGGGCACGGACGACGCGGCGCCGCCGCCCATGCCGATGCGGTACGCGGGGCCGCCGATCTTGACGATCAGCTCGCCCAGCTCCGGCGACGCCTTCTCCAGGTGCCCGTGGTCGATCTGGCCCAGGCCCGCGCTGCGCGGCGCCGGCCACAGGGTATCTTGGGGTAGAGTAGGGTACACACAGGCCATAGGGTAGGGTAGTGGACCCTCACCGGCGGGTTGCGGGCGCTGTCGGCATGCGTGCCTGGCGGAGCAGGCAGGAGGGGCGAGGGAGGGCATGGTCGACCCAAGTCGGTGCCTGCGTTAGGGTGAGAGAGCGCCCTGCGTGTGGCTGCGCGCGCTCCGGCGCAGCCCCACCTTGGCCACGCGTCTGCCCTCATCCCCACACTCCCCACGTGTTTCGCAGGCAGGAACGCGATGTGGTCAAAGCTCGGGCGTCATCGCTTGCACTGCTCAGCCTGCTCTCACTCGAACAGCGCACTCACAGTCGTGCATTCTTGGCAAGGCTCGGGGCACTAGTGCTCAAAGGCATCACGCGACACCGCATGGCAACCGCCGTTCTGGCGAAGGTGTAGAAGCATTGGGCGCGCCTGAACATGATGGGCTTGATCCACTCCCGGCGCTGGCCGGAGGGCAGGCGCAGGCCGAACGCGCGCGTGTAGCCGCCCAGCAGCGGCTCGCCAAACTTGTTGCCATAGTCGCTGGCGCCATTGGAGGCGTCGATGAGAATCTGGGCGCGCGCACGACTCATCAGCGCGCTCGCCGGGGCCGGCTCTGCTACGCTTCATGACGCGTTGGGCCGCATGCTCGGTGCGGCCCCAGTGACAGCCTGCGGCCTGTCAGACACTGCCGGGCCTCTGGCGCGCGTGCGACGCGACGCACAAACAATGGCAGGGTCAGGGGGTCAGATCACGGGCCCG